>FSSX01000002.1_pt1 | contig 21440 bp, 17 predicted proteins | sample 1637051 | NCBI WGS metagenome assembly FSSX01 (sample SAMEA3914819, study PRJEB12502) | metagenome | biome: forest; material: soil | place: Canada | collected 2010-06-26 | depth 0.3 m
CGGCGTTAACGTCGTACCTTATGAAATTATTCAGGGCTTTTGATGTAGTCTGAGCGGCTGTGAAACCGCCGGAAACCATGTCGAAGACGCTGTCACCCTTAGCCATGCCAGATTACGCCCCAGCCGACCCGGCCATGTCCGCGGCCGAACGCCTGTGGCTGAAGTCGCGGGCTCTCGACGATATCTCGACTCCGGTTCTGATCAGCGACCTCGGCGGACGTGTCATCTACGCCAATGGCGGCTTCAACCGTTTACTCGGTTATAGTGACCACGACACCCTGACCCAACGCCGGATCCACGACCTGTGCCCCGAACTGGGCTATGAACTGGTTCACGGCATCAGCGAACGGCATACCCCGGAACACCACCGCGGCGAGATGCTGATCTACGACCGCGCCCACCATCCGGTGTGGGTATCGTTCCATGCCAGCCGCGTCATGGGCGGGCAAAGCGACGACATCCGCTACGCCACCTCGCTCAGCGACATCACCTACAGCAAGCTGCACGACAATCTGCACCGCAAGATCCTCGAAGCCCTGATCCAGGACAAGCCGGTCAGCGCCATCCTCAGCCTGCTGTGCACCGAGGTCGAAGCCCTGCTGCGCGGCGTCACCATGTCGATCCTGCGCGTCGACGAGGACGGCCGGTTGCGCCACATGGCGGCGCCCGGCCTGCCCGACTTTTACTGCCAGGCGATCGACGGCGCTCCGATCGGGCCCAGCGTCGGATCGTGCGGCACGGCGGCATGGCACGGTCAGCCGGTCATTGTCGACGACATCGCCACCGATCCTTTGTGGGAAGATTATCGCAGCCTGGTGGCGCCGATGGGCTTTACCTCGTGCTGGTCCACGCCTCTTTTCGCCAAGGACGGCCGGGTATGCGGCACCTTCGCCTTTTATGCGCGCGAGCCCCTGCCGCAGACCGCCTTCATGCAGCACCTGATCGACATCTGTACCCAGTTGTGCACCCTGACCCTGGAAAAGCGCGACTTCGAAGACAAGATCCAATACCTGGCGCACAATGACGTCCTGACCGGCCTGTCGAACCGCGCCTTCTTCCAGACCCGGCTGTTCGAAGAGGCGCAACGCGCCATCCGCCAGAATACCTCGCTGGCCTTGCATATGATCGATCTCGACCGTTTCAAGGAGATCAATGACACGCTGGGCCATCCCGTCGGCGACGAGGTGCTGCGCCTGGTCGCCCAGACTCTGCAGGCGCATTCCAGCGCCGGCGACGTCATTGCCCGTCTTGGTGGAGATGAATTCGTCGTGCTCCAGGTCGGCATCCGCGACATCAGCCAGGCAGAGCAGCGCGCCCAGATCCTGGTCGACGCCATCTCGAACGAGGTCCACGAACGTCTGACCGAGGCCAATGTCAATGCCGGCGCCAGCCTCGGCTTCGCCCTCTTCCCGCAGGATGCCGACGACACCGACATCCTGATCCGCCATGCCGACATGGCCTTGTACCGCGCCAAGTCCCAGGGCAAGGGCGTGTGGCGCGTCTTCGATCCGTCCATGGCCGAAGCGCTGCAGTACCGCCGCCTGCTCGAAAACGATCTGCGTGACGCCCTCAACTGGTACACCGACACGCTGTCGGTGGTGTACCAGCCGCAACTGCGGTTGAGCGACAACAAGATCATCGGTTTCGAGGCCCTGCTGCGCTGGAAACATCCGCACTATGGCGACCTGTCGCCGGCCGAGTTCATTCCGATCGCCGAAGAGGCCGGGCTGATCGGCGAGCTGGGCAAGTGGATTCTCGAGGAGGCGTGCAAGACCGCCGCCGGCTGGGACAAGCCCTACAGTCTGGCGGTCAATATGTCGCCGATGCAGATCGTCGATGACGACCTGGCGACCTTCATCCACGAATTGCTGGTCCGCACCGGATTGTCACCCCACCGGCTGGAGCTGGAAGTCACCGAAAGCGTGCTGATCGAGAATACCGATCGCGCCCTGCATATCCTGCGCCGTCTCAAGGGCCTGGGCGTGCGCATCGCCATGGACGATTTCGGCACCGGCTATTCGTCGCTCAGCTATTTGCAGACCTTCCCGTTCGACAAGATCAAGGTCGACCGTTCGTTCGTCGCCGGATTGAGTGTCAATGTGCATGCGCGCGCCATCGTCCGCGCCGTCGTCGGCCTGGCCCAGGCCATCGGTGTGCCGGTATTGGCTGAGGGCGTCGAAACCCAGGAACAGCTCGACCTGTTGCAGGAACAGGGCTGCGACGAAATCCAGGGTTACTTGATATCGCGGCCGCTCAAGCTAGAGGCGCTCGATGCCTGGATCGCCGATTGGGAAGCCGGCCCGGCGGTGCGCGAGGCGGTCAGGGCTTAGCTCTGCTTCCGACAATGCAAGGCCCCGACCACCAGACTGTCATGGTACCGCTCTAAGCCGACAGAGCCTTGCTGACCATAAGCGTGTCGACATATTGCATCATGCTGACGATCTTGCCGTCCCGCAATTGATACAGATGCGCGAACGCTGCGCGCATGGCTTTGCCGGTGGCCTTGTAAACACCGGAATAGACGCCGAAGGCGGCGACGCGATCACCGTCTTCGAGATAGGTGTGGACCTCGGCGCGATAGCCGGTCCATTCGGTCGCCAGGCGGTGGAAGACGCCGGCGACGATATCTTGCGGACCGACATAGGTGCCCGCATAGGGGAAACCTTCGGCTTCGGTCCAGGTGGCGTCGGGTGCCAGCGCGGCGAGAAGATTGCGCCCGTTGTCCTCGGATTTGCCTTCATAGGTCGCGCGGACGAGATCGAGATTGGCCGCCACGATCAACCCCACTGCATTTCGCCGGTGGCGACCTTGGCACCGATGTCGATGGCCACGGCCATACCCAGACCCGGGAAGCGCGCCTTCATGGCAGCGTTGAGGGCCGCTGCGTTCGGCGATTTGGCGAGTTCCGCCTCGAAGGCTTGAAGCCAGGTGCGGGTATGGGTGATGGCGGAGGCGTCGATCGCGGCGCCCACCGTCATATGGCCGGGAATGACGACGGCCGGACGACGGGCTTCGATTCCGTCCAGAACCGCCAGCCAGGCGGCGCGTTGCTCGGCGCCCTTGGTGTCGGCTGTCCAGACATGGACGCCGGCGAAGATCAAGACGCCACCGACGACGGCGCTCAACGAGGGCACCCAGAGATAGCGGCGGTTGGGCAGGCCCTCGGCATCGACGATGTCGATGGTTTCGCCGTCGATCGTCAGATGGCTGCCGTCGAAGGCCTCCGGCATAATGATATCGGCCAGGGTTTGCGGACCATTGTCACCCAATTGCGGCCCCCATGTCGCCAGCTTCTTTTCGACGCTGCCCGCAATCGCCGCCACGGTCGCCGCCGCAGCCAGCACACGCGCTTCCGGAAAGGCCGCCTTGATCGGGCCGAGACTGAAATAGTAATCGGGATCGCTTTGGGAGATATAGATGGCCGTCAGCCGCTTGCCCGTGGCCTTGATGGCTTCGACGACAGCGCGGCCGTCGCCATAGGTGAAGCCGGCGTCGATCAATACGGCTTCGCTGGCGCCGGCGATCAGGACCGGGGCGCGAAAAAAGCCGTGCTCGCCGGCAGGAAAATGGCGCAGGGACAAGGGGGTGGATGTCGTGGTCATGAGACGTCTCCTTAGGGCGCTGGAAAGCAGTGCGTCGGCGGGATAGATGACATGCAGGTCGCGCAAGTAAAAGACCGACAAAGCAGACTCAATGTATGTTAAAAGCAAACAATAGCCTGGAATGTCAAATGTCCCCTGCCCTCAACCTCAATCGCCTGGCCTATTTCGTCGCCGTCGTCGATACCAGCTCCTTTACCCGCGCCGCCGAGCAACTGGGCGTCACCAAGGCCGTGGTCAGCCAGCACATAGCCCGATTGGAACAGGACGTCGGCACGACCCTGCTGGTGCGGACGACGCGGCGATTGCAGCCGACCGAAGCCGGCCGTCGCTTCCACGGCCGCTGTGCGGTGATCCTGCATGAAGCCGAGGATGCCTTCGCCGAATTGGCCCAGGCACGGGCGGAACCGACGGGCACATTACGGCTGACCGCGCCATACGACTATGGCGTAGCCGTCGTCGTTCCGCTGGTCAGCGCGTTCAGCGCCTGTTATCCGGCCTGCCGGGTCGAGCTCAAGTTGAGCGATCAGATGCTGGATTTGGTGTCCGGGCAGATGGATATGGCGATCCGCGTCGGCTGGCTCAGCGATTCCAGCCAGCAGGCGCGACGGATCGGCACGTTCCAGCAGCTTCTCGTGGGTCGGTCAGATCCGTCCCTGTCCGCCGTGACGCTGCCTACCGACCTGGCCGCCGCACCGTTTGTCGCCAATACGGCCTTGCGTGACCCGTTATCATGGACCTTCATGCGCGGTGAGGAGCAGCACACCGTCCGGATGCAGGCGGCGATAGCCATCGACACGACCCAGGCCGTCCATGAAGCGGTCCGGGCCGGCAGCGGTCTGTCGGTCCTGCCCGACTATCTGGTCGGCGGGGATGTGCACGACGGCCGGCTCGTTCATATGTTGCCGGACTGGGAGCTGCCCTCCGGCGGCATTCATGTCGTCTTTCCCGCCGCACGCTATCGTCCACCCAAGGTGACGGCTTTTGTCGAGATGCTGGCCCAGGCCGAAAGGGCGCGGACGCGCGACAAGGAGGTGGCCGACACCTATTCCGGCGCGATGCGCCAGATCTTGCCGCCGGCGTCGTCGCCGACATAGAGGGCGCCGTCCGGGCCCACCGCAACGGCGGCGGGGCGCCCCGAGACGCGACGGTCGTCAAGGACGAAGCCAGTCATGAAGTCCTCATAACTGCCGTCCGGCTTGCCGTCCGTGATGTGCACGCGCACGACTTTCGAGCCCGTACGCTGGGCGCGGTTCCATGAGCCGTGCAGGGCGATAAAGGCGTCGCCATTGTATTCCGCCGGAAAGGCATGGGCCGCGCCGGCCGGAGCCTGGTAAAAGGCAAAACCCAGCGGCGCCGAGTGCGAGACGAACAGGAGGTCCGGCAGGGTAATCTTGCCGACTAGGTCGCTGCGTTCGTCCTTGTGGCGCGGGTCATTGTGGTCGCCGAGATAGTACCATGGCCAGCCGAAGAATTGTCCGTCGGCGACGCGGGTGAAATAGTCCGGCACCAGGTTGTCCCCCAGTTCGTCACGTTCATTGGTCGTGCAATAGAGGTCGTTTGTCCCCGGCCGGAAGCTTAAGCCGACACAGTTGCGGATGCCGGTGGCGACGACATGGCGGTCACCACCGTCCGGCGTAAAGCGCAACACCACGGCGCGACCGTCCTCGCTGCCCCAGCTGCTGCCGAAGCCGTGACCGGCCTGCCAGGCATCAATCCCGCCGGGTGGCGTGGCGCTCATGCCTTCTGCGACATTGCTGGCCGAGCCGATCGAAACATACATATATTTGTCGTCCGGCGAAAAGACGAGATTACGCGTGCTGTGGCCGCCGGTCGTCGAGAGATGGGCGATGACGGTCTCGGCCTTGCCGCCGTTGATGGGGATGCGGACGACCGAACCGACTTCGGCGATATAGGCGTATTGTGGTGCGGCCGACGGATAGAAGCTTAGGCCGTAAGGTTCGTTGAGGTCTTCGGCGAAGGTTTCCGGCGCGGTCGCGAGGACACCGTCGTGGTTACGGTAGACCAGGATACGGCCGGGCCCTTCTTCGACGACATAGAGATCGCCATTGGGCGCGAGGCGCAACAGGCGCGGACTATCGACCTTGGCGAAGAGCGAGACGGTGAAGCCCGCCGGTACCTTGGGCAGGAAATCGTCGGCGGGTGCAACATAGGTCGAACCGTTGCCGGCGGATTGGGTGGCGAAGGGCTTGGGCAGGTCGGCGACTGTGACGGTGTGCACCACGCCCGGAGCATCCTTATGCCAGTCGAAATTGGCCGGACCGGCGACCGCGGACGCCGCGGGCTTCGCGGCCGGTTTGGTCGGCTGCGCGTTCAGGCTGGCGAGATAGGCGATAACGTGCTTGCGATCCTGGGCGTCGTCGATCTGGATGGGCATGGCGGTGCCCGGCATGGCCTTTTGCGGATCGGCCAAGAAGGTGTCGAGCGTGGCCGCCGTCCAGGTTTTGCCGGTGGCGGCTTTCAGGGCGGCGGAATAGTCGAAGCCCTTCACCGAACCGACCTTGCGGCCGACGACGCCGAACAGGGGCGGTCCCTGAAACATCGTCATGGCCGGGCCGGCATCGTGGCACAGGGCGCAATTGTCCTGAAAGTAGGCTTTTCCGGCCGCCACATCGGCGGCCTTGGAACAGGCCGGCAGGACGAAGGCCATGGCCAGCAAGGCGACGGCAGTTTTCAAAAACTTCAGCATGAGGCTATTCCAAGCAAGGGGGCGGGATCTGGGCAGATCAGTTTCCAGCGAGCGCGCTCGCTCTTTTTGAAGACGCCGGGGAAGTCGCCGAGCGCGCTGCCCATATCGAGGATGACCTGAAAATGCAGGTGCGGTGGCCAGCCGCCGTTAACGTCAACGGCCCCGAGCGTCGCCAGTTGGGCGCCGGCAGCGAAGTCCTGGCCGACGTGGAGGCCGATCAGGGATTCCTGGCTGAGGTGGCCGTAAAGCGAATAAAAAGTCAGGTCGACGGTGACCGTGTGTTCGAGGATGATAGTCGGGCCGTAATCCTTGGGATTGGCATTGTCCTGGAAGCTGTGGATACGACCGGCGAGCGGCGCATACACGGCCGTGCCGGCAGCGGCGAAGAGGTCGATACCAAGATGGATCGTGCGCGGCTCCTCCCCAGCCCCGGCGGTGAAGACCGGCCCGTCATAGATGGCGCGGTCCTCGTCATAGCCGCCTACATAAAGGCGATCCGCGGGCAGGCTTTGCCAATCGTCAGGCAGGTTATCGACATCGAGGCGCAGCGGCGTGAAACCGGCATGCACACCAGGGACAATTTCGGAGCTGGGTTGCGGACGCGCCTGCAGCCAGGCAGTAAAGGCGTTGTGGCGGCGCGCGATCATGTCTTCGTCTTCGAACATTGCCATCTCCTTCGGCGCTATCATAACGTTTGGCACTGCCACGTCTAGTCCGGCGCAACACAACGAAACGTTATCGACACCCGCCGCCTTCGCGGTACGATAAGCCCGCCAACGCGATCGCTGTGGCGGCCGGGAATACCGTGGAACCATTTGTGACGCGCCTCGCCCTGCATGATGAACAGGCTGCGGGGTTGCAGGTAATGCGGTTGGGTCTCGAAGCCGATACGCGTCATTTCGAACATGATGGCCGCGTTCAGGCTGATAATGGCGATAATTTCGATGGCCTCGCCGCCCAGATCGCGGTGGGCGCCAATGCCTGCGCCCGGCGCGTAGTCATTGATGCCGGCACGGTCGGGTGTGCGCGGGAAATGCCCCTGTTGGCGCAGGCGTTCGGCATAGGGCTTCAGCCATTCGGGCAGGATGCCGGCCTGACCGGGGTTGCCGTTTTCGGCGCGGTAGCGGCCGCCGTAATATTGCGTCCGCCGTTTGATGTCTGTGTTCCACGGCTGAGCGTCGATCAGGTCGAGAAGCGCGCTTTCCTCGGCTTCGCTGATGAAGTCCGGCCAGTAGCTGAGGCCCGGAATCGGCGGCGGCCCGAACAGGGAAAAGGTGGTGCGCTGAAAGCGGTCGGCGGCTTCTGCCATGGGACACCCGATAAGTTTGTCACCTGCACCACACCATGAACAAATAGTGAACATAAATGGTCGACTTGATCAAGCGGGAAAATAGCCCGAGGATGGGAAACCTGTGGAGATCGTGATGACGACTTATGTTGCCCTGCTGTACAGCATCGTCCTGACCAAGGCGCGACGCGTCGTCATGGCCGACCTGAAAGCCGTGGCCGACGGTCTCGGCTACGCGAATCCGCGCACGGTGTTCGCCACCGGCAACCTGGTGTTCGAGGCGCCGGAACAGAGTGTCTCGAAGATTGAGAGCGCATTGGAAACCGCCTGCGCCAAGGTTTTCGGCAAACATATCGACATCATCGTGCGGACAGCGGAAGGTTGGCGCCAGCTGCTGGCCGGCAATCCCTTTGGCGGCGAGGACGGCAGTCAATTGATCGTTCGGGTCATGCGCCGGCCGGTGACCAGCGAAGCGATGGAAGCTTTGCGCGCCCGGGTCGGGGGCGAACAGATCGCCGAGCGTCATGGCGACGTCTGGGTGCGCTTCGCCGGCAAGGCCAGCGAGTCGCGCCTGCTCGGGCTGTTAACATCGCAGAAGATGGGCACGGGGACCTTGCGCAACCTGAATACCGTGCGCAAGATTGCAGATATCCTGTAGGAGACCACCATGACCGAGACGCTTTACGACATCCCCCTGCGCCGCATCGACGGCCAACCGGCGACACTCGCCGATTATCGCGGCAAGGTTCTGCTGGCGGTCAATGTGGCGTCGAAATGCGGCCTGACGCCGCAATATGAGGGCCTGGAAGCCCTCTATCGCGCGAAAGCGCCTGCGGGATTGGAAGTCCTCGGATTCCCGGCCAATAATTTCCTCGGTCAGGAACCGGGCAGCGAGGCCGAGATCGCCGATTTCTGCTCGACCACGTTTGATGTCACCTTCCCGATGTTCGGCAAAATCAGCGTCGTCGGCGCCGACAAGCATCCCCTCTACGACGTCTTCAGCCGCGCCCAACCCGAGGCCGTCAGCGCTGGGCCGATGCGCGAGCGCCTGGAAAAGTTTGGCATTCCCGTCAGCCCGCCCGGCGAAGTGCTGTGGAACTTCGAAAAGTTCTTGATCAGCCGTCATGGCGAGGTCGTTGAACGGTTCGCGCCCGACGTGACGGCCGACGATCCGCGTCTGGTCGCCGCCGTCGAGCGCGAGCTTGCGAAGGCTTAGGCGACCGCGCTGAGCGTCATGCCCAGACGATCGCGCAAATCGGCGAAATCCGCCGGCGCCAGGTTCGGCCGCGCGACGTGTTCGATCATCGCGGTAAAGGATTCGGCCGGCACGCCCGGGCGGATTGCGGTCAGGAAGCCGGCACGTTCATCGCGGCTCAGGGCTGGCAGCATCAAGCGCATCGAGAACATGGCTTTTTCCGGCGAGAGCGAAGCGACAATGCTGCGTTCCATGGCGATGATCTGATCATCATTGAACAGGCGCCACAGGCGGTCGTTATTGACCGTTTCTTCTTCGTTCATGTGTTCGAAATCGTGCGCGATAAACAGGGCGTAGGCCAGGTAGAGACGGTGCCCGGCGGCGGCTTTGTCGCGCGGGGCGGCAATCTCGACCTGTTCGATCAGAGCTTCGAGGCGAGCGAAACTTTGGCGGTGTTCGGCGTGGTCGCGGTCGAGAACTTCGGTCGACGACGGTTCGCAGGCATCGAGGTGGACATGGACGTGGGTTTCTTCATGGCCGATATGAAGCGCGCCGAACGCCATCAGGGCGCGCAAGTCCCCCAGCAAGTCGGCGGCGCCTTCGCCGGCGAAATCGGCCTGGCCCAGTTGGACCAGCATCTGGCATTGCGCCATGCGCAGGCCCTTGTGGATATATTTATAGGCGTCGTGGCGGCCGAAAGTGTCGGCGGTGGCGGGAGTCACGGGAGTATGGGTCATGGATGAGCCTTAAAAAGAAAAAGCAGCCCGAACGGCTGCGATGGTTGTATGGAAACGCTTACTGATAACGGCGCGTTTAATTCGCGCGTCACGTAAAATCTAATTAAGGCTTTGTAATAAAGCGATATTTCGATTACAAATTGGTAATGCGTAACAAGGTTCTACCATGTGCGGCTTTTGGCATGGCGGGGACTTTGCTTCATCAAAACTGGCGCAGCAGGACCAGCTTACCGGTCTGGCCCGATAACCACGTATAGCAGGTTACCCCTTGCTCACCGCAGCCGGCTTCTGCTTTATGGCGCCATATCCCAAACCGATCCGGAGTCGCTCAGCCATGACCTCAACTATCGAAGATATCTTCACCGAGCCCGAGGATGTCGATCCGGATACGCTGGCCAATCTCGGTCCTCTCGCGCGTCTGGCCGGTATCTGGGAAGGCCGCAAGGGCACCGACATAAACCCCAAGGCCGACGGCCCGGAACGCCGGCCCTATATTGAGCGCATCGAGATGCAACCGATCGATCCTCAGGCTAATGGTCCGCAATTGCTCTACGGGCTGCGCTATCATGTCCATGTCAATACCGAGGAAGAGGACATCACCTTCCACGACCAGGTCGGCTATTGGCTGTGGGAAGCCAAAACGGGGATGATCATGCAGTCCCTGACCATACCGCGCGGCCAGGCCGTTTTGGCCGGCGGCCGGGCCAGCAAGGACGGTAATGTCGTCGTCGTCTCCGCCAAGCGCGGCGCGACCGACTTCGGTATCGTGTCGACGCCGTTCCTCGAACATGCCTTCCGCACCGAATCCTATATGCTGACCGTCACTTTCCACGCCGACGGCACATGGTCGTACATCTCCGACACCATGCTGGCCGTGCGCGGCCAAGACGAGCTTTTTCGCCATCGCGACGTCAACACCTTGACCAAGGTCGGCGACGCGAAGCCGAACCCGCTGTTCACCATCGAGTCGGCGAAGGTGTCCTGAATTGGGGGCCGCATCCGCGCACGACGCGGGACGTGGCGCGGTGGTTGGGCATGTAGGCGTGACTAAAACCACGTACCACCCCCACCCCGCCTTCGTGCGCCAACACCCGGGCTGACGCGTTGTAACGTGTCGTGCGGCTGCTCTCCGAAGACCAGATCGACCGTTTGGCGCCATCATCCAGCGTGACGATCGGCTCCCAACTCATCATGCCGTTGGCGAACGGTAGCAACGCGCGCGCTGCTCCAAGCGTGTACGACGACGAATCCGCGGCGGTTTCAAAAAGGGCATTGTCGCGGAAAGCTTTGCCAAGGTATGGTTCGCTGAGTTGAACGGCGATCGACGTAAAATGAGCGGTACGAGGATCAGTTAAGTCTATACAGTGGGTGTCTTGTCACCAAAGATTCGCAACACGCATGACGGCTGAAGTCCTTTTCCTGGTTGAACCCACCTATGCCAGCTATGTTGAGCCCGTTCGTGACGCCCTGGCCCGGATGGGCCACCCCCGTGGCGAGGTGCTCTCGTCGACGGAGGCGACACAGGCGCCGGCACGGATCGAAGCCGCCGCCATGCTGGTGACCGTTCACTCACTCGTTGCCGCCATTGCGCAGGTCTGTGACGCGGTGCGTGGCCGGGTGCCGACACTGACGATCCAAGACGGTGTCATCGAATATCGCCACTGTATGTCTCCCGCCAAGGGTATCTGGCGCTATGCACCGCTGCGCACCGATGCTATTGCCGCCTTCGGCGCGCAGAGCCGCACCCTGCTTCGCGCGCTGGGTGTGCCCGATTCAGCGATCCATGTTACCGGCAACCCGCGTTTCGATGTCTACGGCGCCGCGCAAGCTACGCGGGCCCGCCCCGGCTCGCTGCTCATCACCAGCGCCAACCGTCCGACGCTGCGGCCCGCACACAACATCCCCTATTATCGCCTGATGCAGGCCCTGTTCGGCTATCTCGATGCCCAGTCCATCCCGTTCCATGTGCGCCTGACCCGCCACACCGAACCCGGCAAGCTGAGCGCCATAGAGACCGTCGCCGACCATCTCGACCCGGGATTCGTCGCGCGTTACCGCGAGCTTGGTTCGCGAAACCGCAGCCTGGACGAGGACCTGCAACACGCATCGGCGGTGATCACCACGCCGTCGACGATCGCGCTGGAGGCCATGATCAAAGGGCTGCCCGTCGCCCTGATCGATTATGACGGTGAAACCATCATGACACCGAGCGCCTGGAAGATTCGTTGCCCCGACGACGTCGCGTTTGTGATTCCGCAATTGCTCGATCCCCCTGCCCTGAAGCTCAGTCTTCAGGACGCCTACAGCGCGGAATGCCTGTGGCAGGACGCCGCCGCCGCCGACCGCGTCGCCTCGATTATCCTGGCGCTGCAGCGTTAGATACCGAGAGCCGTGGCCAGTTGCTGAAAGGCCTTTTGCTTGTGAGCCGACAAATCAACCGCTTCGGGGTGCCAATCGATGGCGGCGATATCCCCGGCTTCGTAATACGGCAGGATGTGCCGCAAGGTACTGAAGCGCGCACTATAGCCGCGGCGGCAAATCACCACGGGAATCCCCGTCGCCGCACAAGGCGCGGCCGCGTGATGCAGCGGGGTGATGATGAGGTTTGCCTGGGCCCGGTAGGTCGCCAGGAGGTGGCGCGCATGGTCCTCCGCGTATCGCCGTCCCGTCTCGGACAGGGGGATCTCGTGCATCAATTTACGCTGATGGACCCATTCGGCCGTGGCGAGAATCTCGGGCGGAATATGGCGCAGGACCTCGTTGGGCAGGGCGCCAGCACCATCGCCATAGACGATGAAGGCCTTGCCTTTCGCCGGCGCTTCCGGTCGCGCCGGGAAGGTCAGGGTCAAACAGCCGCTGACGAACGCTTCGACACCGTGCCGCGCCAACGCCTCTGCCGTGGCTTCGTCACGGCATCCGATCGGCTGGTACGGACGGAGCGCTTCGATATGTTTGGCGATGACCGCGGGCTGGGCCTGGAAGCCGATGAAGGTGGGCGTGATCGCTTCAGGCAGCGGAAAGCACCAGTCGTAAAAGCAGCCGTTCATCACCAGTTTCACCGGCGGGCCGCCATAGCCGGGCAAGGCGTCGCGGTCGATATCGATGATGTCGCTGTCGGCTATCCCCAGATGCTTATAGGCATTGCGAACAGCCAGGGTCTGCATATAGTCGCCCAGATTGATCGAAATGAAGCCGTTGTCCTTGAACTTCTGATTTTGCGATGGCGAGGCACCATAGCCAAAGGTCATCACGCCAAACTTTACCATTAATCTGTATCCCATCCGCTGGCAGGAAGGCGCAGTAAGATATCCCCCGCTTCCTGGATCGGTTAGATACTGGAATCCGCTGCCGATGACCAGTGCCGGGGTCGTGGCGGAGCCAAAGCGGCGCACGATTGCGCCTTGACCAAGGTCCTTGATACCAAACCGAACCCGCTCTTCGTCATTGCCTCCACGAAGGCAGCCTGAATCGGGGACCGTACCCGCGCGCACTTATTGACGCCCTTCGCAATTTCGTATACCGTATACCACATTATCGATGCGGAGGTCGCCATGATGACGAAGCGGGATGTGGCGCGGTGGCTGGGCCTGGCGGCCGTGACCAACACCTTGGCAGCTTCATCGGCTATGGCCGGCCCATCCGGAGATGCGGAGATGGCGGCGATTATCGCCGCCTATGCCGAAATCATGGCACCTCGCGACCCGATCACGGCCGGGCAGCATGGCGATCTGATGGCTCTGGCGCGTTGGCCCGACGACAGCCGCGCGGCCATGGCGGAGTTCACCGCGACATTGCGGACGCTGGCTGCGCGGTTGGACGCCCTGGACTCAGGCAAGCTCAGCGAAGACCAGCAACTGAACCGCGATCTGTTGCGTGATCGCATCGCGGTCGCGCTGATGGGCCTCGGTTTCGACGAAGGCCGCCTGCCCTTTACCACCGGCGACGGTTTTTTCACGACACCGGATTACGCTGCCCTGGGGGTTGTTTTGCGTACCGAGGCCGAAGCCAGGGCATGGATCGCCAAACTGGACGCCCTGCCCGGCTATTACGATGCGCAGATCGTCAATATGCGGCGCGGCGTCGCCGAGGGCTTTATGCGGCCAGGTCTGGTCGCGCAGCAGGCGCTCGACAATGTGAGAGCCCACATCGCCCAGCCGATCGAGTCGCACAGCCTGCTCAACCCCATCAAGGCCTTGCCCGACGGCCTGCCATCGGCGCTGCGCGCCGACCTGTTGGCGGCGGCGGTTCAGGCCGTTCGTACAAGTGTTCGGCCGGCGGAACTGCGGGTCGCGGATTTCCTCGCAACCACCTATCTGCCAAAGGCGCCGGAAGCCTTGGGAATCGGCAGCTTGCCGGACGGTGACGACTATTACCGCTACCTGATCCGTCTTTATGCCTCGGTCGATATGAGCGCAGCCGAGATCCATCAGTTGGGGCTCACTGAACGCGACCGCATTCGTGGCGAGATGGACGCCGTCATCGCCCAGACGTCGTTTACCGGCGGTTTCAAGGCTTTCCTGGCCTACATCCGGACGGACCCGTCCTTTTTCGCCGAGAACGGCGAGGACTATTTCGAGAAGGTGTCGGCGACGATCATTCGCGTCAACGGCCTGTTGCCGCTTTATTTCCGCAACCTGCCGCGCCTGCCGCTCACCGTGCGCGAGGTGGCGCCGGAACTAAAAAGTTCATCCTCGGGCTATAATCCCGGCGATCTGGCTCAGGGCGTGCCGGGTGTAGTCATCGTCAATACCGAACATGTCGACAGCAATCCCTTGCCTGGCATGCCGGCCTGGGCGCTGCACGAAGGCGTGCCGGGGCACCACCTGCAAATCGCCCTGGCCCAGGAAAATCCCGACTTGCCGGCCTTCCGGCGCAAGGACGACATCAACGCCTTTGTCGAAGGCTGGGCGCTGTATAGCGAACACCTCGGCAAGGAGATGGGCATGTACCGGACGCCCTACGAAGACTTCGGCCGGCTGTCGCTGGAAATGTGGCGGGCCTGCCGGTTGATCGTCGATACCGGGATTCACACCATGGGATGGAGCCGCGATCAGGCCATGGCGACCTTGCGCGAAAATACCGGCCTGTCGGAAGACGCCATCGCCCGCGAAATCGACCGCTATATCGGCTGGCCGGGCCAGGCCCTGGGCTACAAGATCGGCGAAATTCGCATCCGTGCCTTGCGATCGGCGGCCGAGGCAGCCCTGGGCTCGAACTTCGACCTGCGCGATTTCCACGATGCCCTGTTGATGGACGGGCCCATGCCGTTGAACATTCTCACCGACAAGATGAACCGCTGGATCGCCCGTCAATAGACGTAAGCACAGATGTTCGATCACCTTTAACACAAGCCTTTTCGGCGCCACCTTGTCATCCGGAGCCCTTGCCATGCCTGTTTTCGACCGCCGCGCGTTTTTGATGGGATCGGCCATTGCCGCTGCGGCACCGGCCATTGCGGCGGCCAAACCAACACCTGTATTAACGCCCGCCGGCAATGTCAGCGGCCACACCCAGGTGGCCCAGTTCGGCGACTGGACTGTTTACGAAGATCAGGGCCGTCGCGACGGACCGATCACCTTCGTCTCTGGCGGCCAGGCCCTGGAACTCGGCAAACGCCTCGAAACCTGTTTCGACGACATCAAGCCGAGTTATCTCGGTCTGGCGCTCAAGGAAATCTGCCTCGCCGATGCCGACCTGCTGGCTGACAAGCTGCTCAGCCACGGCGGCGATCCCGACCCGGACATGGTGCGCCGCGCGGCACCGCCACTTGGCTGGAACTTCACACCGGAAGGCCTTTATACCCGCATGGCCTGGACCAATTTCGTCGGCACGCGCCAGCAGGGCGACACCATGCCGGTCTTCCCCAACGGGCGGACGCGCGGCTTCCGGCCGGAGCACGACTTCCCGGAATTGCAGGGCGACGAGATGGCCAAGACCCGCTGGGAGGGCCTGCTGGGCGGATGGCTGCCGGCCATTCACAAGATCATCCAGGTGTCGGACAGCCGTTATTACGATCTGATCGTCTTTGCCGACGTCAAGGCCACAGACCCTCTGCTGGTCCAGACCTGGCACCGTACGGTACAGTATGATGATGGCCGGCCGGTCAAGACGCGTTTTGGGCATTCCTACACGCCATTCCCGCCGCGGCGAGCGGCGCCTGAAGGGACCGATTTCTATGCCGCCCTGCTCGATTTCGCCGCCTATTGGCAGGCGGAAGTGAAAGACCAGGCGGTCCTTACCCTGCCCGACAAGGCCCTGGCCGACATGGTCAGTCACGCCTTCGTCAAGGAACTGATCACCCGGCCCGGCGGTACCTATCCGAAATACGGCGTGGTCGACCGAGACTATTTCGGCCCCGAATATGACGGCTTCCAGGACATTTTTACTTCGTCGCTTTACGCCAATCTCGAATGGGGTCGCTTCGCCCAGGCCAAGGCGGTCATCGACAACTATTTCGATCAGTTCGTCGCCCCTGACGGCATGGTCAATATGCGCGGCCCGGAAGTGCCGCAATACGGCCTGACGCTCAGCCTGCTGGCGCGCTATCTCAACTATACCGGTGACGCCGCGACCTTGAGCCGCCATGCCGGCAAGATCGCCAATACCGTCACCCTGCTGACGGAGTTGCACGACCTCAGCTTCAAGAAGCCCGCCGGCGATCCCGGTTACGGCCTGATCGACGGCTGGAGCGAGTCGGATGCCTGCCTGCATCCGGCCCCAAGCCTGTGGTGGAAACCCTATTGGAACAATTCGGCCTTCGCCGTGCGCGGCTGGCGCGACATCGCCCGCATATGGCCGCTGATCTCGCGCGAGCCCTTGCCGGAACTGACCGCCCGATCCACCCGCCTGCAAGCGCAACTGATCGAGACCATGCGGCAATGGCTGCGCCGGGATCTCACGCCGCCCTATCTCGCCATCCTGCCCGGCACGCATTTGACGCACCGCCAGGCCTATGCCGAGGCGCACGAAAAGAAGCAGCGCACGGAACAGGGTTGGGCGCACCGCGTCTATGCCGAGATGCTGCACGCCGACGTCTTGCCAGACGACCTGGCCCAGACCGTGATCGACGGTGTTCGCGGCCATGGTGGCACCTGTATCGGCGTGGTCGCCAATATCGCCCCGGCCAATGAAACCTCACGCAGTCAGTTGGGCTTCATTTCCTACGGCTACGCCCAACAATTGCTGCGCTCCGACCGCATCGAGGAATATTTGCTGTTCCTGCACTCCCACCGCTACCATTCGCATACGCCCGGCACCTGGGTGGCGGGAGAGGTCTCGGATATCGACGGCGGCCTGCCGCTCTATTGCGTTCCGGCGCAGCTGACGATTCCGAAACTGGTGCGCTGGATGCTGGTGTTCGAAGCCTCGGACGATGAGGTTCTCTATCTCGGCCGGGCGATCCCGCGCGACTGGCTGGGCTCGGGCGAAGCGATCGCCATCAGCGGCGCGCCGACGCGTTGGGGCCGCGTCGATCTCAGCCTGCAGGCCGACATAAAAGCGAAAACGGTCGATGGCCGGATCGCCTTCCTGGATAAGGGACGGCCCGATCGGGTGGCGTTGCGGTTGCGTCTGCCGAAAGAGCGGCGGCTGACGCGCGTTCGTATCGATGGCAAGACGGTCAGGCTGGAGGGCGACACGGCCGTGTTTAAGCCCGGTAATGCGGCGCAGACGACGGTCGAGGCGGATTTCATCTAATCCACCCCCTCTCATCTCTGGATCGGCATGGCGGAGGCCTCAACGCCCGGCGGGTTCAGCCGACGGCGCAAGGCCGTGCGAATTGGTTCATCCCAGAATTTCACGAACAGCCAGGCACTTATAAGCAGGGCCGGCAACAGGCAAAGGCCGAACGACAAGGTCACGCCCAGCGGAGGCTTGGCAAAGGTCACGTAATTCAGGAAAATATAAAGGACAGGATAGTGGGTGATGTAAAGCGGGTAGGAAATGCGCCCGGCCAGCTTGCACAGATCCAGCATGGCGCCGTGCGGCCTGGCGTAGGACCCCGCCACGACGACCCACGGGAATACGAGAACGACTATGGCGGCATCGTAAAGGCCGTTGAGTTTGAGATGGCCGACGGCCGGCTGGTTCGGCACCATGAAGACCGCGGCCAAGACCAGGGTGAGGACGACCCAGTTGAGGTCGAGCTTCGGCAATCGGTCACGAACACGATAGAGCCACAGGCCGGTGATAAAGGAAAACGCCATGCGCACGGTGCCCGTGCCCATATCATCCCATCCCCAACCGCGGTTGAGCGTATCCTGGCCATAGGCAACGATGATCAGGGCTGCGCCGGCGCACACCGCCAGAAAGGCCAGGAACCTTGTGCCGACATGACGCAACAGAAGGGCATAGGCGATATTGCCGATGTATTCCTGAAACAGCGACCAGGCCGGCCCGTTGAAGCTATGGGTATCGGTCCACCGGTTGGGCAAGGACGTGGACGGAATCAGCAGGAGCGCCGCGGCCAACGCCACCAGCAGGGTTTGCAGCGTCGTATGCTGGGTGTCGCCGGCAAAGGGATCGAAAACAAAGCTCAGCAAACCGAGCAGCATGCCCAGGATCACCAACGGATGCAAACGCACGATGCGGATCAGCAAAAACTGTCCGGCTGTCAAGGCCTGGCGGCGGTCGTCATAGGCATAGGCGATGACAAACCCCGACAGGGCGAAGAAGAAGTCGACGGCGAGATAGGCGTGATGCAACACGTTCAGCGGGGAATCGATCGCCGTCGCCATACTCAGTATGTGGAACGATACGACCAGGATGGCGGCGCTGCCCCGCAGCCCATCGAGCACTTCGAAATGGTCCTTGCCCGTACTGGTATGGTCGGGCTCGTCATGGTGTAGGGTCGCGTCTGTATGGGACATCGGCGAACTCGCTGTGCCGCCCGACGAGGGACCGGTCCTCCGCCATGGACAGTCTTTACCAGGAAAGATTATACGCCTTGTTACGGCAATAAGCTAAAGGCAAAAAAAGTAGAAATAGTGGACCATCTCCTGCCGCGTGAGTTGCCATTTCCAGTGCAAAAACACCAGACGCGTGTTAGCCTCAACAGGATAAGACGAGCCGGGGGGACTATGGCGATAACACCTTTTCTTTCGCCGATAACCGGAGGCGCAGCCCTGGCTGCGGCAGGCAAGCCGGCGTATCGGTTAAGGTAAGGGCGGCATGTGGCAGACCCTGGACATCACGCCGACCATGGATCGCAGCGAGATTCGCCGCGCCTATGCCCGCCGGTTGAAAGTCACCAACCCTGAGGATGATCCGGCAGGTTTTCAGCGCCTCCGCGCCGCCTACGAAGCCGCATTACGCTACGCCGACGGCCATATCGCCTTCGAACCCTATGATGAACGAGGTAACGACAGTCCGCCAGCGCCAGAAGATATTATTGAAGCTTGGCCGGACGCGATGCCCGCGCCGCGGCCACAGGTCGCCCGAGTCCCATCTATACCGTCGCCTGACCTTTCCGATGCCTACGCCGCCAGCTGTCGTCGTCTCGAAAACAGTCTCGCTGCTGAATCGAGTGCCGGTGACGACGAGCTTCTTGAAGCGTTGCAGGCCGTCCTCAACTCGCCGGAGTTGGAAATCATAGCGCGTCGTCAATTGGCCGAAATCTGGCTGTCGCAACTGATCGTCGATACTCAGCCACGCTCGGATATCCTGACGATGCCGGTGATCAAGTACTTTGGTTGGACGCCGAAAGAAATACAGCACAGCCGCCATAGCTCCACTGAGCACAACCTGCGGCAACGTATTTTACACCGTCAAAATAAAGTGGCCTTCCTGTTTGCCGTGCGTAATCCAAATCACGATGACCACGCGGCCTTTCAGCTGCTCAACCAGCCGCCGCAACGGGAAACGCTGCACGACCGGGTTTTTCCGCCGATTCGGCACAAGGATATAGCGGCCTTGCTGGAGCGTGTCCGCCGCAGCGATCCTGTGATTGCCACCCATCTCAACGCCGATACCGTCGCCATGTGGGAGCAGCGGCTTGCGCGTCCACGTTTTTCCGCGTTCGATCTATGGGCTGCCATCGCGGCCGCGATCGTTCTGCCGCTCATCATTGCGTCATGGTTCCGCTTACCACCGGCCGGAGGCGCTTCGGTGACGGTCCTGCTCTGTTTTCCGGTCATATGGACGGGCATTCGCCTGGTCCTTGTCTATGCCTTGTCCAGAGCGCGCTGGTGGTGGCGGCAGACTCCACGGCCGGCGGTGTTGGCATATGGTTGGAGCCCCGCGATCATCGCCCTCCTGCTATCGGCAGCCTTGCCGCCCTCCGCGTTGCTGACATGGCTGATACTGATTGCCTCGGTCTTCGTTGCCTGGTGGGCCTTCGTCGCCGGCGAGGCTGACCGCAGCGAATCCAACTGGCCAGTGAGTGTCCGGGTAATTCTGGCTGAGTGGTTCGTCGCCGCATGGTGGCTGGCGGCCCTGTGGCAGATGCCGGCGGCGGCAGCGCGACAAATGACGCCGGTCGTTCTCGCCATCATCGTCGTCAGCGCCTTCGGCCGCGTGCCGCTTCTCCGGCTGTGGCAAAAGGTTTCACTCGCGCAGCAACGCGCGGGGCTGGTGGCGGCAGCGCTTGTGTCTCTGGCCGCAATAGCCGGGTTGTGGCTCGGCTACCCGTATGAAAGTCTGCGCGCCCTGTGCTTCGGTGGAGGAGCTTTGGCAATTCTCTTACATCGCGTTCCGCTGCTGGCATCAAAGGATTGGGCGACCAGTGTCCGGCGCGTGAGTATCAATCTCGGCCTGTTTATGACGCTTTCTCATGGCACACCTAAATCGATGCTGGCTGTTGCGGGTACACTATTGCTGGGTTGGGCGGCGTTGAATTGCGTCGTCGCCGTGACGGCCGGCACAACAGTCCGTGAAAGTTAAGTGCTGGTTGCTTCACGGGACTGGGTCGCATACGTCGGCGCGCTTTCGCTCGCCGACGACCTACGTTTGAACCTATTCTCCGCGCGGGTTCATATCCGTCCCGCCCCAGAACGCAGAAAAGCCGCCCCAAGCAGGGACGGCTTTTCTGTATTCTGGTTGCGGGGGCAGGATTTGAACCTACGACCTTCAGGTTATGAGCCTGACGAGCTACCGGGCTGCTCCACCCCGCGACACTACTCGCATTAAAAGTCCTTCGCTTCGGCTACGCGCCCCGGCTCGTGTACTTTTAACGCGGGCTATACGGACAAGATCAATCTCGAAGCGGTTCTTCGATTGATCTTGGATTCTTTAGTCGCGGGCTTAATCGCGGCTTTAAACAAAAAGACCGCCAAGCGTGTTGGCCTGACGGTCTCTGAGTTGTTGTAATGAAGGGCTGCGCTTTCGCACTAAAAAAACCATCTGCTTGATAGACCTGGCGACGACCTACTCTCCCGTGACTTAAGACAAAGTACCATCGGCCCAGGAAGGCTTAACGACCGAGTTCGGAATGGGATCGGGTGGGGACCTTCCGGCATAGCCACCAGGTCAATCAAACAGAGGGTTTATAGTCACTCCTTTAAAAGTCCCTCGCTTGCGCTCAGTGTACTTTTAAAGGGGACCAGAGAAGACATTGCGAAGCTCTTTTCGAGCTTAAACTCACTGCGACGGCTGATTAAGACAATCGCAGGAGGTATGACATTTTACGGTGTATGTTGATGTTGTTCCATAAATTTGATTGAGGAACGATCAAGCCTATCGGATTATTAGTACTGGTTAGCTTCACTCCTCACGGAGCTTCCACACCCAGCCTATCAACGTGGTGGTCTACCACGATCCTCAGCGAGACCTTGTTTTGAGGTGGGTTTCCCGCTTAGATGCTTTCAGCGGTTATCCCTTCCATACTTAGCTACCCTGCTGCGCGGCTGGCGCCACGACAGGTCCACCAGAGGTATGTCCATCCCGGTCCTCTCGTACTAGGGACAGATCCTCTCAA
>FSSX01000018.1_pt1 | contig 16671 bp, 12 predicted proteins | sample 1637051 | NCBI WGS metagenome assembly FSSX01 (sample SAMEA3914819, study PRJEB12502) | metagenome | biome: forest; material: soil | place: Canada | collected 2010-06-26 | depth 0.3 m
CCCGTAATCGGTCGATCTGAAGCCGGCAGCCGACAAGGTTGAATTGGGTTCTTGCTGTGATAGGTTTAGGCCTTCGCCATGTCCGTCGGGTCTGTTATCACCGGCCACGCGGCTATTGCAACGACAGATTATCCGACAAGGCGCCCGTGAAGTCTTCCTCCCACCCCATGTGGAAACTGATGCTCGGCGCGACGGGCGTCGTGTTCGGCGACATCGGAACTAGCCCGCTATATGCCTTTCGCGAGAGTTTTATCGGTCACCACCGGCTACCGCTCGACCACTTCCATGTGCTGGGCGTGCTGTCCATGCTGTTCTGGGCATTGATTCTCGTTGTTACGGTCAAATATGTCTTTGTCACCATGCGTGCTGACAATCGCGGCGAAGGCGGCAGCTTCGCCCTGTTGGCCCTTGTCGAACGAATCGCCGCCAAATCGCCCTTCCTGCCATGGATCGCGGCAGCGGCGCTGGCCGCGACGGCGTTGTTTTACGGAGACGCGGTGATCACGCCGGCCATTTCCATCCTGTCGGCCGTGGAGGGCCTGCAACTGCTCAATGACGGGTTCGCGACCTTCGTCATTCCGATCAGCCTCGTCCTGATTGCCGGACTGTTCTTTGTGCAGATGTACGGCACCGAATCGATCGGTGGCATGTTTGGTCCGGTCATGGTGATCTGGTTCGCAACCATAGCGGTGCTGGGCGGCGCACAGGTCGTGGCTCACCCGGGGGTTCTGGCGGCCTTAAGTCCACAATATGCCGTGGGTTTCTTTCTCGCCGACCCGGTGCGCGCCTTCTTCACCCTGGGGACGGTGGTCCTGGCCGTTACCGGGGCCGAGGCCTTGTACGCCGATATGGGCCATTTCGGCCGCAAGGCGATCGCCAGGGCGTGGATATGGCTGGCCCTGCCTGCCCTCATGCTGTGCTATGCCGGCCAATCGGCGCTGGTCCTGGCCGACCCCGCCGCCATCCGTTCGCCCTTCTATCTGATGGCACCGGCCGCTCTCCTGGCTCCCCTGTTGTTGCTGTCGGCGGCCGCAACCATTATCGCCAGCCAGTCGATCATCAGCGGTGCCTTCTCGGTGACGCAGCAGGCGGTGCAACTGGGCTATCTGCCACGCCTGAAGATCGTCTTCACCTCGGCCGCGGCCCGGGGCCAGGTTTTCGTCCCCACAGTGAACGCCCTATTGTTCGTGGCTGTGGTCGCCCTGGTGTTGGGCTTTCGCTCATCGGCGGCCCTGGCGGCGGCGTTCGGCCTGGCGGTGACGGCAACCATGGTGCTGACGACGCTGATGATCGGCTTCATGATTTTCCGCGTATGGCGCTGGCGCCTGATCTGGGCGATCCCGCTCTATGCCGTCCTTCTGACGCTCGACATCGGTCTGTTCGCGGCGTCGGCCACCAAGTTCCTCGACGGCGGCTGGCTGCCATTGACCCTGGCCTGCGTCATCGGCCTTCTCTTCGCGACCTGGCGCCGCGGCCGCGCCTTGCTGACTCGCCGCCTGGCCGAAGATGCCATGCCGGTCGACCTGTTGTTGACTTCGACGAAAAAGGTTCACCGCATACCGGCCACTGCGGTCTACCTGACGTCGAACACCGAGGGAGTCCCGCCGGCCCTGTTGCACAATCTGAAATGCAATCACATCCTGCATGACCGCATTATCCTGTTGACCGTGATGACCGCCATGACGCCCTATGTGGCGGCCTCCAGCAGGTTGACGCAGGAGGACCTGGGTGGCGGTATCCGACGCGTGGTCCTGCATTACGGCTTCAGCGAGGGCCCGGACATTCCCGCCGACCTGGCCGGGGTCGAAGGCGGGCTGGAAGAGATGAAAACCCACTATTTCCTCAGCCGCCAGACACTGGTCCCTTCCAAGCGGCCGGGCATGGCGATCTGGCGCGAGCATCTGTTCGCCGCCATGATGCGCAATTCGCAAAGCCCGATGTCCTATTTCAAGCTGCCGGTGAACCGCGTCGTCGAACTGGGCAGCCAGGTTGAGATTTAGCTACTCGTCGCGCGCGCCAGGGCGCCGGCGATCAAGCTGGCAAAAATCTCGAACTGCAGCAATTCGGCGCCGGTGAACCGACGGCCTGAATCGCGCGGTGTCAGTCCCAGGACGCCAAGGGTTTCATGTCCCGCTGTCAGCGGCAGATAGAGCCCCTTGGCCGAAGGCATGGTGTCGGTATGGCGGCCGGCGATCCGGCCGTTGTCCATAGCCCAGCGGACGGCGCTCATCTCCTTGAGATCCACCGGCCCAAGCGGTGTCGGATATTGATCGAGACCCAGCGGCGAGCGCACCCAGATAGCGAGGGACAGCTTGTAGGGGGTACTCAACCGCGTCACCGCCTCTTGCGCCATGGCCTTATGGTCCCGCGCCGCCGACAGTCCGCGCGCCAGGGTATACAGCACCTGGGTCTCCTGCTCCCCCCTTTGCGCCAGCTTGGCATTGTGGGCCTGACGCGAAGTCAGCGAGCCGACCAGAAGCGACGTGACAAGCATGAAGGCGAAGGTGACATAATAATAGCTGTCGTAGACGTTGAGGCTGTAATAGGGCTGGGTGAAAAAGTAATTGAAAGCGGGAATGCTGAGGAGCGAGGCCAGGAACGACGGCCCCATGCCGATGCGTGCGGCCACGAAGACGACGCCGGCCAGATAGACCATGGTGAGGTTGGTCGCCGGCATGTGATCGCGAAAAGGCAGGGCGATCGCTGTACAGACCGCTACCACGAACAGGGCGGAGACGTAGTCCAGCGGCCTGGAGACCATGGGAAGCCAGGCGATTGACTCGCGCGCGCCGCCTTTTGTAGTCCGGTCCTCGCCGATCGTGGTAATTTCGATGCCTGAACTCAAGGCGATCAGCTTCTGCGACAACGAAGACCGCCATAGCCTGGCCCAGCCAGGGATGCGGCGATGGCCGACGACGATGCGCGTAAAGCCGTTCACCCGGGCATAGTCGAGAATCTGCAGGGCGGGATAGGCGCCCGACAGCCGCACGATCTGTCCGCCCAGCTTCTCCGCCAGCTTAAGGTGGTCCTCGACACGCTGCCGCGCCTTGGCGCCAAGCCGGTCATGGCGTTCGGTGCGGATATACAGGGCGGACCACGGGGCCCTCGATCGCATGGCCATCAGTTTGGTCTGGCGTATGAGTTGCTGCGACAGCGCGTCGTGACCGACCAACACGAGAATCTTGTGGGCGATCGGCGTATCTTCCAGCCCCATGGCGGCGCTGAGTTGTTCGTTTTGGGCGTCGACACGCTCGGCCACGACACGCAGGGCCAGTTCGCGCAGGGCGCCCAGCGTGGACGCTTTGAAGAAGTTGTCCGCCGCCCGCTTGTCGGCCCCTTCGCCGATATAGACCTTGCCTTCGGCCAGCCGTTTCAGCAGATCCTCGGTCGGCAGATCGATGAGCTCGATCTCATCGGCCGCATCGAACACCTTGTCGGGAACCGTCTCTTGGACCCAGATGCCGGTGATCTTGGCGACAAGATCATTGAGGCTTTCGAGATGCTGGACATTGAGGGTCGTGACCACATCTATGCCATGCGTCAAGAGCTCCTCGACGTCCTGCCAGCGCTTCGGATGGCGCGAACCCGGGGCATTGGTGTGCGCCAGTTCGTCGATCAGGATCAAGCCAGGCTTGCGCGCCAGGGCGCCGTCGATATCGAATTCCCGAAGTTTTATGCCGCGATGGTCGATATCCAGCCTGGGCAGGACCGGCAAGCCCTCGGCACGTGCACGGGTTTCATCGCGCCCATGGTCCTCGATGACGCCGATGACGACATCACGCCCCTGGGTGCGAAGACGCCGGGCTTCGGACAGCATGGAATAGGTCTTGCCTACGCCCGGCGCCGCGCCAAAAAATATCTTCAGACGCCCGCGACCATTTTCGGAACGCTCACGCTTGACCAGTTCCAGAAGCTTGTCCGGATCCGGTCGCCCCTCTCTGTTACCCATCGCCGCACCCGCGTTTTTCCGGACGTTCCCTACACTTCACGATACCAGCGTTTCCGCCGCCGAAGGACGGCTCGGTCGGCAACCTGTATTGGCACTCCTATCATGAAATTTCACGCGGTAGCCGTAGAGTTTCTGTATAAATTGCACGCGCCGATGCCGTTGCAAACCCGGCGCATTTTGAGGCCGGGCGGCGCTCTCTCTGCCCCTACGCCTTGGGCGTAGAGAGGCCCAAAGTGCGGCGCAATGCCGTCCGCAGGGGCTCGTCCCAGAATTTTACGAACAACCAGGCACACAGGAGCAGGAACGGCAACAGACCGAGGCCGACGGCCGTCGTGACGGCCGGCGGCGGCTTGGCAAGGCTCACATAGTTGAGGAAAACGTAGAGGAAGGGATAATGGGTGATGTAGAGCGGATAGGAGATACGCCCTGCCAGCTTGCACAGGTCCAGCATCGCGCCGTGCGGCCGTGCGTAAGACCCCGCGACGATAATCCACGGGAACAGGACGATGACCATGGCGGCGTCATAAAGGCCGTTGAGCTTGAAACCGCCCAAGGCCGCCTGCTTCGGCACCATGAAGGCCGCGGCCAGGACGAGGGTCAGGACGACCCAGTTCAGGTCCAGCTTCGGCAAGCGGTCGCGCACGCGGTAGAGCCACAGACCGGTGATGAACGAAAACGCCATGCGCACCGCGCCTATGCCGATATTGTCCCATCCCCAACCGCGATTGAGCGTGTCCTGGCCATAGGCGACGATGACCAGGGCGGCGCCGGCGCACACCGCCAGGAAGGCCAGCAGCCTTGTGCCGACGTGACGGAGGAACAGGGCATAGATTATATTGCCGATATATTCCTGAAACAACGACCAGGCTGGTCCATTGAGGCCGTGAGTATCGCCCCATCGGTTGGGCAGGGCCTTGGAAGGCATGAGCAACAGCGCCAGGACCAGCGCCACCACCAGGGTTTGCGGCGTGGTGCGCTGGCTGTCGCCGGCAAACGGATCGAAGACGAAGCTGAGCAGACCTAGAAGTGTGCCCAGGATCACCAGAGGATGCAGGCGCACGATACGGATCAGGAAAAACTGCCCGGCGCTCAAGGCTTGGCGGCGATCGTCATAGGCATAGGCAATGACGAACCCCGACAGGCCGAAGAAGAAATCGACGGCGAGATAGGCATGATGCAGCACATTCAGTGGGGAATCGATCGCCGTCGCCATGCTCATGATGTGGAAGCACACGACCAGGATGGCGGCACTGCCCCGCAGCCCATCGAGCACTTCGAAATGGTCCTTGCCCGTACTGGTGTGGTCGGGCTCATCATGGTGTAGGGTCGCGTCTGTATGGGACATCGGCGAACTCGCTAACCTCCGCCGTGGACAGGGTTTACCGGTAGCGATTATACGCCCTGTTACGGCAATAAGCTAAGACCCAATGTTGGGCGCGCAAAGCGCGCGTCAATCTCGCAAGTCACTGCGCTGTGCCGTTCATCGTTTGATGCGCTTCAGAGCTTTAGAGAGGTCCGTTGCTGAATTTCCGACCGCGTACGTCGTCAAGTCCAGATTAAGCGCCTCCGGATAGCGCATATAGGTTGCTGTCAAGGCAGCAACCGCGACCTGATCCACCTTGATGGGAACGGCTATGTCGGTGACGGCCTTGACGCGAGGATTTTGCGCCACGCAATAACCAAGCATGCGTGCTTTGGCCAAGGTGTCCTGGAACAGCTTGCTGTTTTGGGCCCATGCGTCCGACGGAAGGTCCGCGCCCTGGCGGATGACCGACGCCGTTTGTTCGCGCTTTGGATTGAAAGCACATAGCACCGCGCCGGCGGCGGATGTCCGCAGGGGCTGCCGCGAACCCGTACGCATGGAAAAAGCCACGCCGCTTTCAGGGAGGACATGGAATATGACGATGACCTGATCCTCGCTGGCCACGGACAGGTGACAGGCGTGGCCGGTCGTATCGCTCAGCGCCTTCATCACAGGCGCCGCCGCGGACAGCAGCCGGCTATGTAAATCCTGCATGATGCCGAGAGCGAAACATTTATCCGTCAGTTCGAACCCTTGCTGCCGTCCGGTCGAGGCGATATAGCCGCGCACTTCCAGAACATGCGCCATGCGAAATATTTCGCTCATCGACCGGGACAGGCGTGACGAGATTTGCGCCAGGGTCAAGGGCGTTCCCTCCGCCGCCAGAAGTTCAAGAATATCCAGGCCCTTTTCCAGTGCGGGCGCGCGGTACTTCGCCTCCGGACCAGCTACGGCATCTACGGTGAATGGCGAGGTTTGAGCGTTCAATTCTGTTGCTCCCGGACGTATCATGTTCATGAACTTGGTCGGAGGACTTAGTCTTCGCCGAGCGCGCGGTAGGTAAAATCGCGTAACCGGATGCTACCCTGCCCTACGCTGTAGATGCCGATCTTGAGGCTCAGGAAGCCGCCAAAAACATTGTGGTGCATGCCCGATACCTCCATGCGAAGGCCATGCCGCAGCCACGTTTTGCCTTCGTCATGCGAGGTATGCCAGGTGATGACATTGTCGATATTCGTCACCCGGATGCGCACGCTCGACGTCGCGACAGCCGCGCTCATCCACGGCTGCTCGTCGGTCCAGGCAAAGGTGCGAGACTTTTCCGGCGTGAAGCCGATGCCGATGAAGGCCTTCGGATTATAGTAGAGCAGCATGCCGCCCTCGGCACCGTCCAACAGGTCGATCGTCACCTCGGCCTCATACGACCGGTCGCCGACCGGGCAGGTCAGCGGCGAGCTGTCGGCCGGCGAGGTGCCGCGCGCCGCGATAGACAGCCCTTTGGCGTCATAGTTCACCCGTGTCATCTCGTCGGGCTTTGGCTGGTGGAAGCTCCATTGCACGCCGAAGCGGTTGTGTGAAAAATCGTCCGAATGGGCGAAGCCGGCCGGCCCCGCCTTGCCGCCCTTCGGCTTGGCCAGCGGTTGCGACAGGTCGCCGCCCTTCGCCCGAAACCAGCCGTCGCTCGTCCACTCCGCCGGCTCCAGCAGGGTCTGCCGGCCAAGCGTGCGGAAACCGTTCTCATAGCCGTGATAAACCAGCCACCAGTCCCGCGCGGGTCCTTCCACCAGGGTGGCGTGGCCGCGTGACCACCAGGGTTCGGCGGCATTTTGGGTGCGCACGATCGGATTGTGCGGGCAGTCCTCCCAGGGGCCGTGAATGGACTTCGACCGGGCGGCGATCACCATGTGGCCGGTCGGCGGGCCCGACGTCCCGCCGACTGCCGAAATCAGGTAGAAATAATCGCCGTGACGTAAAAGCTTCGGCCCCTCGGGCGAAAACGCCTCAACGACCCAGTCGTCAGGATAGTGCCACGGGCTGTAGGCCGGCTCGACCTCGCCGTCGGTCGCCAGCCCGTCGTCGCGCAGCCGCACCTTGCGGATGCCGTTGACGAACAGGTAGCGTTTGCCGTCCTCGCCAACGACGTGGCCGGGATCGATGCAGCCGTGGATGTTCAGGTCGACCGGGTCGCTCCACGGCCCTTTGATGTCGTCGGCCCAGATGGCGTAGATCGACCACGTATTACCGTCCGGCGCCGCCGGAATGTAGATAAAGTAGCGATTGTCGTGCTTGCACAGGTCGACCGCCCAGATCGTGCCCAGTGGCTTGGACAGCGCAGGCCCGACCGGCGCCCAGTTAACCAGGTCGGTCGAATGCCAGATGATCAGACCCGGATAGGAGAAAAAGGACGAAAACGTCATATAGTAGTCGGTTCCGTCCTTCAGGACGGTGGGATCGGGATGGTCGCCAGGCATGATCGGATTGAGGTAGGTGCCGTCGCCCAGGTCGGCGATGCGCTGGTTCTCGATACCGCGGCCCCATTTGGGCATCTTCCCGCAGGTGGCGGCTTGCGCCGCCCCCTTCAGCGGCGTGGCGGCTACGGACATGGGGGCAAGGGCGGCGCCGGCCACCAGGCCCTGGAAGAGGTTGCGTCGCGAAGGCTTGGGCATATGGCTGTCTCTCGGGTGAAATCAGGGCTTTGGCGACAGCTTGACCAGGACAAGGTCATTGCTGTGCATGGGGATGGTGACGAGGGCCGTGCCGGCACTGCCGACGGACAGCGAACGGTCGCTCTCTGGCAAGTCGCGGGTGATATCCTGCAACTGCTGTTTCTGCGCAGGCGACAGATCCTTGGGCGCGCCCATGGCGATATAGGCGCTGTAGGCATCATTGACCCTATAGCCGGTGCGGTAAACGGACAGTCGATAATGGCCGGGCTTCAGGCCCTTGAGCGTCAAGGAAACCGGCGCCGACGGCGTGTTTGGCACCTGCTTGCTGAAATAGGTGCCGTTGCTGCTGCCCTTCTGCGGCGGCAGATGGAAGTCCCACACCACGGCATTCACCGATCCTGCGTCGGCCGCGGCCCACACCTGCGCGTCGGATGACGGGATCTCGTTCCCCTTCAACGCATTCAGGTATTTATAGGCGAACCAGGCGGGTTTGCGAATGCCGTCCGGGCTCATCAGCCCGAAACCGCCCTGGAACGCCTTGGTCGGCGGGCCGGGCTCCTCGAAAAGGTCCGAATAGGTCCAGTAGCTCATGCCCTGGGCTATGCCCTGCACGTGTCTCAGCTTGTCGACGATATAGGGCGCGGCGACGTAACTGTCGTGGCTCAGGTCGCGCGGGTTATAGCTGGTGCTCCATTCGGAGAAATAGAGTGGCAAGCCCGGAAACGGCGACGCCTCGATCTCGGCGCGCACCTTCTTCACGTCGCCCACAACAGCGTCCGGATTTTTCGACAATTGGAGGTCCATCTTGCCCTCCTCGTCGAGGTAGCCATAGTCGACCCCGTAGGTGTGGGTGGTGATGAAATCGACCGGCGCGTTCGTCGCCTTGGCATAGGCCAGGAACTCCGGTACCCAGGCGGCGCCCGCCGTGGCCGGTCCGCCCACCCGTAATTGCGGGTCGACCGCCTTCAGCGTGCGGGCAGTGAGACCATATAGGGCAAAATAGTCCTCCTGGTCGCCATACTGCCAGAACCCGTCGAGATTGGGCTCGTTCCACACTTCGAAATACCACGAGCGCACCTCGTCGACGCCGTAGCGATCGATCAGATGGCGGGCGAAGGCGTCGATCAGTTGCTTCCATGGATCGAGGCGGGGATGGGAGGTATTGCCCTTCCAATAAAAAATGGTCTGATCCGAGGTCTTGATGGCATCCGGCGTAAAGCCAAGCTCGACAAACGGCTTGATGCCGGCCTTCAGCATGTGATCGTAGAGATAATCGATCTTCGTCCAGTCATAGACCAGCTTCTTATCGACCATTTTCACGGTGCCGAAGTCGTCGGCGAAGATGTCGTGGAAGCGCATATAGCGAAAGCCGAGCTCGTCGGCCGCCGTCTTCATCTGGCCCAGGTTGGCGTCTCGAATGGTGGTGCCGGGGAAGTCGGCGCCGACGGACAGATCGAAGAAGCGGTCGACCGGCGCCTTTGCCTGGCCGACATCGAGCTCGACGCTGCGCGTCGTGGCGGGCTGCGCCATCGCGATGGAAGTGGACATCAGGGTTGCCGCACCGAGGGCGAATAGTCCAGCAAGGGCGCGACGGGAATAATGAAGGGTCATGGAATACTCAAGAGCTTGAAATACAGGCGAAGTCGGGCGTTCGGGGCGGCCGCCCGTCATTTGGCGGCGTCGATAAGCGTGGTGATGCCATTGGTATCCACCGGCGCGCCTGTCGACCGGTTGATCAGGGCCCCGGTATCCCAATAGATCGGCACGACGCCGTGGCCGAACGCAGAGTGGGTGATGTACTGATCCCACTTCAGACGGTAAGCGTCCATGCCGGGATAGGCCGGCTTGGTATAGGCGCCGTATTCGCCCAGAATCACCGGCACGCCCTTGTCGACAAATGCCGTTTTCACCTTCTGAAACTGGGCGTCGGTATAGGATTCGTTGGCCCAGGTTTCCGTCGCCGTCGGATCGGTCGCTGACGCGCCCCATTGCCAGATGGTCGAGCCGGAATTCAGGGTGAAGTCGTACGGATCATAATAGTGCACTTCCATCATCATCTTGCCGGAAGCGCTGTCCGCCGGCAGGGTCGCGTCGCACGACACGGTCCAGTCGATATTGGTGGCGTAGCCCTGGACCACCAGGAAGCGGCTGGCGTTATTGCCGCCGGTCGCGCGCACGGCAGTGACGAAGGCCTGGTTGAAACCGTTCTGGACCGCGCAGTTCTCGGCGGTGGGCGCAGTATAGGTATCCTTGACGGCCACTTCGTTGGTACCGGCAAACATCAAATGGTCATCATAGGTCTTGAAATTGTTGGCGATCTGCGTCCAGAACGTGGTCAGTCGGGCATTGACCGCCGCCTGGTCGGCATAGGTCGGCTGCATCCAGCCGCCGTCCCAGTGGATGTTGATGATGACATACAGACCGGAGTTACGTGCGTAGTTGACCACCTCGGTGACGCGCGCCATCCAGGCGGCGTTGATGTTGCCGCTGGCGTCGGCATATTCGTTCCACGCCACGGGAATCCGTACGCTCTTGAAACCGGCTGCCTTATAGGCATCGAAAATAGCCTGGTTGGCCGCCGGGTTACCCCAGGCGCCTTCCTGTGAGGTCGAGAACGGCGGCGTGCCCGAGCCAATGGCCTCCAGTGTGTTGCCGAAATTCACGCCCGGCGCCATTTCCGCCAGGACGTTGGCGCTGGTCAGGACGGAGGAACTGGAGGAACTGGACGAACTGCTGCTGCTCGAGCTGCTGGAACTGGAACTCGAGCTGCTGCTCGAGCTTGAACCGCCTCCGCCGCCCGATCCGGCACCGGAACTCCCGCCGCCGCAACTGCTGAGCGCGATGACCCCGAGTATTCCAAATGCGAGGGGAATTCGCCCCATGCCGCGACTGACGCTTATAGTCATTTATGATCCCTGTTGAACTGTGGCGCGCGGCGTGACCTCGCAGCGCGGCATTATGTCTGACAAGATACACTTGCCTTTCTAATGCACCTAACCATCGAAAAAGATTTGACTTTTCCCTGAATTCCAGATCACAGTGTCCGCATAAATGAACACACTGTCCGGAAATGTACATGCTTGAGAACGGCAAGACGGTCCTGTATGTCGACGACGACGCGGACGTCCGCAAGACCGCGGAACTGCTGCTGAAGCGGGCGGGATACGTCTTCCACCAGACAGCCGGACCGGCCGACGCCCTCAGCCACCTTGTCTCGCATCCGGCTGACGTCATCCTGCTCGACCTGAACTTTTCCAAAGGCCAGACGTCGGGCGAAGAAGGATTGTCCTGTCTGCGCGACATCCTGCGCCACGATCCCGGCGCCGTGGTCGTCGTGGTAACCGGACACAGCGGGCTCAATATTGCCATCGAAGCTCTGCGCAGCGGCGCCCGCGACTTCCTCATGAAGCCGTGGAACAATGCCCGTCTTATCGAAGCCATCGAAAACGCCGTCGCCACGCGCAAACCGCCGGAGACCGGGTACTGCGATCCTGCAATCCTGGTCGGTTCCTCCGAACCCATGGTCCGGGTCAAGGCGGCGCTCGACCGGTGTGCTGCCTTGACCGTGCCGGTACTTGTCCGCGGTGAGGCCGGCAGCGGCAAGTCGCTGGCCGCCACAACCCTGCATCGGCAATCCGGCCGCGCCAACCTCGTCCATGTCGAGGCCGAGGCGCTGACACCGATGCATCTTGGCGACATTCCGAACACGACCCTACTGGTCGAAAACGTCGAACGCCTGCCACCGGCGCAGTCGGCGGCACTGCAGGCCTGGGTCGCGCGCGCGCCACGCTACAACAGCCGGATCATCGCGACCACAACCAGCCTCACCCGGGACCTGGGGCTGGAGCGCGGCCTGACCTACGCCATCAGCATCATGGACATCGAAATGCCGTCGCTGCGGCGTCGTACGACCGATATAACCGAATTGGCCGGCCATTTCCTGCGCGTTGCCTGCCTTCAGCACGGCTTTGTCCCAAAGACACTGTCGCCGGAGGCCCAGGCGCGCCTGGCCGCCTATCCATGGGTCGACAATGTCCATGCCCTGCGCCACGCCATTGAACGCACGGTCATCCTGACACCACATGCCACCATCAGCGCGGGCGATCTCGAACTGGCGCCGCAGGATGACACTTTGAGCGCGCCGGCCAGGGCCCGGCTTGCTGACACCGAAAAGGTCCACATCGAGGAGGCGCTACGCCGCAACCACTTCAACGTCTCGGCGGCGGCGGCGGAACTCGGCCTGACCCGGCCATCGCTTTACAGACGGATGGCCAGGCATGGACTCTAGGTCTCCCGCCTATCACATGCTGATGGCCGCTGCCCTGGCAAGCATGGCCGTCTTCGCCTATGATTCCGCCGTCAAAGGCTTGTGGGCCGGCCTGACCTTCGCCCTGCTCGCCTGCACAGTGCTGCTGGCCGTTATCGGCGCTGTACAACGCCGCGGTACGCTGGCGGCGACGTCCGCGGCAAATCCGGCTGCCGAGGGTGGCAAGGACCTCCGCGTCCTGCTCGACCACGTGCCTATCCCGCTTGTCCGCCATGTCGACGGACACCACCCCGAAGCCATCAATCGCGCCGCCCGCAATCTTTTTCGCACCGACGACGTCATCGTATCCGACAGCGGCAAGCTGGCAGGCGCCATCGCCGAGGCGACCAGGGGCTCCGGGACGACCCTGTCCGTGTTCGACAGGCAATAGCCGTCAGCGTCGCCGAAGTGGCATGGGGCCAGGGCCATGCCCGGCTGGCCAGCCTGACCGATGTGCAGATGGAGATCCACAAGGCGGAAGCGGCGGCGTTGCGCGACACCTTGCATGTCCTCAGCCACGAAATCATGAACTCACTGACGCCGGTCGCTTCACTGGCCGAAATCGCCGACTCGTACCTGGCTACGGCGCCCGTGGAAATTGCGCCGGCGCGCGAGGCCCTGGAGACACTGGGACGTCGGGCTGCCGGTCTTACGCGCTTTATCGAAGCCTATCGATCCATTGCCCGGCTGCCCGATCCGGTATTCCAGTCCACACATCCCGCGCAGGTCGTCGAAGCCATTCTGGACCTGTTCAGGGGCGCCGCGTCGGAACCTCCGGTGACCTTCGTGCTCGACGCCGACACCAACCTTCCTCGCATCGATCTCGACGAGGCCCAGGTGAGCCAGGCCATTATTAATGTCGTCACCAATGCCATCGAGGCAACGCAAGGCGTGGCGCGGCCGCACATCGCCGTCAGCATGCGTGAATCCCGCCGCACCATCGTGATTCGCGTCTCCGACAACGGCCACGGCGTGGCGGAAGAGGTCCGGCCCAACCTGTTCAGCGGCTTTGTCTCCACCAAGGCTTCCGGCACGGGGACCGGCCTGACCCTGGCCCGGCAGATCGCCCTCAGCCACGGTGGCAACCTGTACCTCGAAGCCAGCACGCCCGACGGAACGACCTTTGCCTTCACCTTTCCCTTGCGGAGCTAGACCGTGCCGCTGATCAGCCTTCAGGATGTCCATCTCGACTACACCGGGACCGAGCGCACCGTCCATGCCATCAACGGCGTGACGCTGGACATCGAACGCGGCGAATTCGTCGCGATTGTCGGGCCGTCCGGCAGCGGTAAATCGACCCTGCTCAATCTCATCGGCACCATGGATCGTCCGACCCGGGGGCGATACCTGTTCGACGGTCAGGATGTGGCGGCCCTGTCCAACACCGCCCAGGCGCACCTGCGCGCCGCGCACATCGGTTTCGTCTTCCAGAGCTTTAACCTGATCGATCACCTGACGGTCTATGAGAACATCAAACTCGGCCTGCGCTACCGCCGCGACCGCCTGGGCGACAGCCATGCCCGCGTCGTCAAGGCGATGGACAGGGTGGCCATGGCGCACCGCGCCGATCACCTGCCCCGGCAACTCTCCGGCGGCCAGCAGCAGCGTTGCGCCATCGCCCGCGCCATCGTCGGAGATCCGGCCATCGTCCTGGCCGACGAACCGACCGGCAATCTCGACTCCACCAATGCCGCGCAGATCCTGGGCATACTGGGCGACATGAACGCCGGCGGCGCGACCGTGGTCATCGTCACCCACGCCCCAAGTCAGGCCGACCTCGCCTCGCGGATCGTCGAATTGCAGGACGGCCGGGTGCACGTCATGTCGCGGTGGCGCTCGTGACGGGCTTGCTGTCCCAGGTATCGCGGCTGTTGCGGATCATCGCCGCGCGCTGGGGCGTCTATGTGCTCATGGTGGCGGGCCTAGCCCTCGCCTACTGCGCCGCCATCGCCATAGGTCTCTATGTCCAGGACGATCTGACCTATGACAATTTCATCCCCGATGCCAGCCGCGTCTATCTCGTGAGCTCGAAATACGGACCGGCGGGCCGGCCGCTGATCGACAGCGATCGCACCCCGGCCGGTGTCCAACGCTGGATAAAAAGCGACTTGCCGCAGGTGGACCAGGTGGCCCGGCTGGATACGGTCGAATGGCCGATGCGCACGGCGCGGCGCCAGGTCAAGGAACGCTTCTACTGGGCCGACGCCAATATCTTCCAGGTCCTGAAACTGCCCGCCTGGCGCGGTGACCTGGCGACGGCGCTTAATATGCCGGGCAGCCTTGTCATGACACGGCGCATGGCAGTCGCCTATTTCGGCCGCGCCGACGCGATCGGCCAAGAGGTCACGACGTACAGCGGCATACGGCTCCGCGTCACCGCCATCCTGGCGGATCTGCCGTCCAACACCCATCTCGACCGCGAGATCTTTGCCGCGGGCAGCAGCCCCTATTCCAAGCTATCCGCCTATGATGGCAACTGGGACCTGCTGTGGCCCAACAGCTATACCTACGTGACACTGAAGCCAGGGACCGATCCCAGCACTCTACCCGCGCGCCTGAGCGAAATCAGCCGCCGCCATTGGCAGGGCCCCAACAATCTGCCCGACGGATTTGCCCTGATCCCCCTCACCCGGCTGCACTTCATGCCGCGTGGCGACGGGGAATTGAAGCCGCGCGGACACCTCGATTCCGACCTGGCCCTGACGGTGGTCGCCGCGGCTATACTGGCGCTCGCCTGCATCAATTTTTCCGGCCTGGTCCTGGCCGAACGCAATGAACGCACGCATGAAATGGCCTTGCTCAGCGCGCTCGGCGCCCGGCGTGTCGACCTGATTACCCTGGTCCTGCGCGAGTCCCTGGTGGTCAATGGCATCAGCGCCTTGCTAGGGCTGGTGGCGATTGAACGGCTCTTGCCCTGGCTCAACAGCATTTTGGACATCAGGCTGGAGCTATGGAACCATCCGCTCCACGTCGTCATGGTCACCATAGCGGCGGTTGTACTTGCGCTGGCGGGCGGCATCGTCCCGGCCCTGGTCGTGTCGAAAACCGATCCGAACAGCCAGCCCGATGTATCGACCGCCAATGTGTCCTCGCTGAAGTGGCGCGGCTGGGTCGGCGCCCAACTGACCCTTGTCATCGTCCTGCTCATTGCGACCCATACCATGTCGCGGCAATGGGGCTATGCTACCCATGACGCGCTGAACTTCGACGGAGGCAATGTCGTGATGATCCGCATAGCGGACGATCCGGCCATCAACGACAGGTTCGTGAACGACGTCCGCAGCGTTCCGGGCGTCCAGGCGGTGGCGCAGTCCTGGGGACTGCCGACCAACGATTTCGTCAGGCCGGCGTGGATAAAAAAACCTGGAACGCCCATGGTTTCACTGACGCGCAACTCCGTTCACCCGGACTTTTTAAAGGTCTATGGCGTGCCCCTGATCGCCGGCCGCAACCTGTCCGGCACCTTTCTTGAACCGGAGACACCGCGTGAGATTCTGATCAATCTGGCCGCCGTGCATGCGCTGGGGTTCCGATATCCGGCGGCCGCGCTCGGCCAGCAGATCGACTACGAGACCGATCACACCCGTATGCGCTCACGTATTGTGGGCGTGATACCGGACTTGCGCATAGCGACAGTGTACGAACCCAACCAGCCGATGATTTTCGATAATTTTTCGAAATATTTCTCGCAGATAAACGTCAGGTTGGCGCCCCAGGGCGCGGCGGAGACCTTGCGCGCAATCGACGCCGTCTGGCAGCGTGACGCGGCCGGGACGGTGCCGATCGGACGGCGCACCTTTAACGACTATCTGATGCAGCAATACCGTGACCTGCATCAGCAAATCCTGGTCTTCGGCGTGGTGTCCGCTGTTGCCATCATGGTGTCGATGCTGGGTCTCACGGGCCTGTCGATCTTCCTGACCCGTCACCAGATGCGCGAGCTCGCCATCCGCAAGGCGCTCGGCGCGACCTTCGCAGACCTGTTCCTGCAGCGATTGCTGCCGTTTTTCATGCCGTTGGCGGTGACCAATCTCGTCGCCTGGCCGCTCGCCTGGCTGTGCCTTCGGCCGTGGCTCGGCTCCTTCGACGAGCATGTCGGCCTGTCGCCGCTCTCCTTCGTCGGCGCCGGCCTAATCGCCGCCGCGGTGTCGCTCCTGACCTTGTCCCTCAACGCCGCCCTGACGGCGCGCGATTTTTCCGTTTCGTCGTCGCTGCGCCACCATTAGGCGGTCTTACCGATGCAGACATCGTTTGTGTCATTTGCCTTTTTTCACCGCCTTTGGTTCGAATCCGAACGAAGTGACATTGAAAAGGTGGCCTGCTGGGTCGTTTCCTGTCCCACGCGCGACCAGGACGAGGTCATGCTTGCCCTCGGCGGTCGACTTGACCGCAGTGGTGAAAGTTTTGTAGGTGGTCCGACCGCCCGTGGCCGAGATCGGCACCGTTC
>FSSX01000138.1_pt1 | contig 16458 bp, 14 predicted proteins | sample 1637051 | NCBI WGS metagenome assembly FSSX01 (sample SAMEA3914819, study PRJEB12502) | metagenome | biome: forest; material: soil | place: Canada | collected 2010-06-26 | depth 0.3 m
AAAATGAACCGCCGATGAACCGCGTGCCAGGGAGTCTTTTTTGGTCGATACTGTCCCCACTTCCGTTTCGGGAGGCGCTGCGCCTGACCTGAGTCTGGTCATCTGTACCCTGAATGAAGGGGCCGCGATCCGCTCGGTCATCGAGGAAATCACGGCGACCCTGGCCGGCATCAACCACGAAATCATCGTTGTCGACGACAATTCCCAGGATGCGACCCAGGCGGAAGTGCTCGATGTCGCGAAGACGCACCCCCATGTCCGTCTGCATGTCCGCGTCAATGAGCGCGGGTTATCGTCGGCGGCGATCAAGGGCTGGGATGTCGCCCACGGCCGAATTCTCGGGGTGATGGACGGCGATGGTCAGCACGATCCGCAGGCAATCCTGGCCCTGGCACAAATGATCCTGAAGGGCGACAAGGATCTGGTCTGCGTGTCGCGCTATCTCGGTAAAAGCGAGACGGGCCTGAGCTGGTTCCGCGACCTGGGTTCGAAAGTCGCGACCGCGGCGACCGGTCTGGTCCTGCACGTGCCGCTGACCGATCCGATGAGCGGCTGTTTCATGATGACGCGTGACTACTACCTGTCGGCGCGGCCGAAACTGACCGGGGTCGGCTTCAAGATCCTGCTCGATGTCGCGGCGTCGACGCATATCAAGCCGCGTTTCGGCGAGGTCAAGGCCGCCCTGCGCCAGCGTCAGGGCGGTGTGTCGAAACTCGACCTGCGCGTCGTGCTCGACCTCGGCGCCTTGCTGGTCGAAAAAGCCACCGGCGGTGTCATGAAGGCGCGCTTCGTCCTGTTTGCCGGTGTCGGTGTAACGGGGGTTGTCGTCTATACCCTGGTCCTGATCGCCGGCCACAAGCTGGATCACGTTCGCGGCTTCCTGCAGATCGGTGATATACTGAAGCCGCGCTGGAAGGATTTGATCGACTATGGCCTGGCCATCTGGCTGTCGATGACGTGGAACTTCTTCGCCAACAACTCGATCACGTTTCGTGACAAGCGCCTCAAGGGCTGGGCGATGGTGCGTGGTCTGCTGGGATTCTATTTCGCCTGCTCGATCGGCGCGATTTTCAGCCTGGGCCTGTCGGTGCTGATGAAGGAGCACCTGCACGTGCACTGGCTGGTGGCCGGCGTCAGCGCGGCTCTGCTGAGCGGGGTGTGGAACTACTGGGCGTCGACCCTGCTGTCGTGGCGCAACAAGAAGTCGAAGTAGAGGCTGGGCAGCGTCTCCAAGCCCATCTTGGGCTCGGCAAGGGCAAGTGCCCGCCGCCGCTTATGCGGCGAGCCATGCGGCATTTGAGCTGAATAAAGCCAATAAAAAAACGCCTGAGGCGGGGCGGCCTCAGGCGTCGAGTTGATCTGAATTAACGTCCGGTGAATCGCTTACCAGCGATTGTCGTGGCCGCGATCGTTGTCGTGGTGACGATGGCTGTTGCGGCCGTCCCAGCGATCATTGCGGTCATCACGGCGGCCATCGCGGCGATCGTTGCGGCGATCGTAACCGTTATTGTAGCCGTTATCGTAATAGCCGTTATTGTAGCTGCGGCCGTCATTGTACGAATAGTTGTCGTAATGGCACTTGGTGTTGTTCTTGGCGATCGAAGAGCCGACTGCCGCGCCTAACACGGCGCCCAGAACCGTACCGACGCCCTTGTTGCGGGTATTGGAGGCGCTGCCACCGATGATGCCGCCGACAACCGCGCCGGCGACCGCGCCGCCCGTCTGGTTATCGCTGCGGCGATCGCGGCAGCTTTCGGCCGAAGCCAGGGTCGGCAACGACATGCCGATGATGGCCGTTGCAACCAGGGCCGACAGAACTGTTTTCTTGGTATTGCTCATCTTGGTCATAACGGGTCTCCTCGGATTGGGGGTGGCTCGGTGATCATCACCTTGCCGTTCATGGGACCTTTATAGCGGGCTGAATATGAACGAGGCTTGAGAAGTTCGTTCATCCTCGTTCATAATTCCAACATTCGCGATATATCGGCGATATTCTGTGGAAACCGTTGAAATTGAGCCGTAAAAAATATGATGCGGAATAAAAAAAGCCTTCAGCACGACTATGCCGAAGGCCTTTTTCTTTAGGAACTCGAACCGTTCAGGTTCAAGCGGTCATTTACCAGTGACCGTGATGGCCGCCATGACGGTAGCCGTGGTTGCGGTGTTCATAGTGACCGCGCGGAGCGTAATAGCGTTCGCGGTAGTAGGTGCGCGGCTGGACATAGGTGCGCGGGCGGGCATAGTAGCGCTGGCTGTAGCCGTAGCCGCTGTCGTAATAGCCATCATTGTCGTAGCGGTCGTCATAGCGGCAATCGGTGCCGTTACGGGCCAGCGAGGAACCGACCGCCGCGCCGATAATGGCGCCGGCGACCGTGCCGGTGCCGCGGTTATGACGGCTGGAAGCGCTATTGCCGATGGCGGCACCGGCGACGGCACCGAGGACGGCGCCGGTATTGCCGTTGCTGCTGCGGCGGTAGCAATCAGCCGAGGCGGGCAGGGCGACGGCCAGGGTGGCGGCCGTGGCGAGGACGGCGGCGATAATCTTGTGTTTGACAGTCAAGGTTTTCATAATGGTATCTCCTAACGTGTGCGGCGTAGCACTGCCGGACCTGGGAAACATGATACCCGCACGAACATGAACGGTTTTTGACCAGTCCGTTCATATTGGTACTTTTTATCCGCTCAATCGCCGCGAGGCTCGCCGCCCATTCGAAGCCCTACCGCTTCGCTGCTTGAGGGCAGCCGGCGGCGTGCGGTCGCACTTGCCAAGTGCAAAGCACTTGGAAATCTTCACCAATAACGGTCGCGATGGCTACTGCGCGTGCGATAGCTGTGCTGGTCGTAACGGCTGCGATCGTAGTCGCGAATCTCGTCGCGGTAATAGTCGAGCGAATAGCTGTGGTGGCGGCCGTACCAGATATTGCTGCAGCGGCAGCCGCGGCCATAGCCGGCGCCGATCCAGCTGACGCCAGAACGGTACCAAGTCAGGGGCGGTGTGTGATTCGTGCCGTCGCGATAGCCGGTTTGCTCGCGCGTGCGCGGGTCCTGGGGCCGCGGACCGGTATAGCGATAATATTCACCCGTGACATAGTCGTAGGCCAAATCGGCGCCGGCATAGGGAACATCACTGCCGCTCTGGGCGCTGTTGTCGCGGTCCTGAGCAAGGGAGAGGCCCGGCGCCATGAGTGCCGCCAAAAGGATTCCGCCGATAACCAAAGGCTTTACAAGGCGTACAGACGTCATGTGTGTCTCCTGGACAGGACCGCCGAGGCGGATATTACCGGTATAGGCAAATTAACTATAACACAATGTCGCGCAAATGGCGAAAGGATGACATGCCAAAGGCGAATTTCTAAGCAAGGTTTGTGTAAAGACGGCCCCGCCTCACGACGGGGCCTTAAGACTACCAATGCCAGTTGCCCCAATTCCAGCCCCAGCGGTGACCGCCACCCGACGACTCGTGGCGATAGTCGCGATGGACGTGGCTGACGGCGCGCGACCTTTGGTAGCCGCTCCAGTCGAGGCGTTCGCTATAGGTCACGGTGCGGACCTGCGGTGCGGTGACATAGCGCACGGCGACCGGTTGCGGGCGGACATAGACCGTCCGCACGGGCTCGCGAACATAGACGGTCCTTATCCTTTCCTGGGCCGGTTGGCGGACGATGACGGTTTTTTTGATAATGATCGGCTGGCGCACCACGACGGTGCGGGTACGGACATCGTGAACGACGACGGTGCGCGTGCGAACCGGTTGGCGGGCATGGTGACCGGGCTCGCGGATCAGGACGGTCGGACGGGTTTCCACGCGCGCATGACGGTCACGGTGATGGTCGTGGACCGAGGCGGCGGCAGGCAGGGCGCCAGCCACCGACAGGGCGGCGGCGGAGACGAGCAGGGATTTGACAAGGGGCAGACGGGTCATAACGATATTCCTTTTTCAACGTCGGCAAGGGGGAGCTTGCCACTGACGCAACTCTACACCTCGCGACATGAACCGGGCTTGAGCCGCCCGTTCATCCTGGTTCAGGCGCGTTTTCCCTTGCATTTTCAGGGATAAGCTATACACGGACGCCTCCTCATAACAACGTAGGGCTTCCATGGCGGACTTCGAGACGCTGATCGACAAGGTGGGTTTTCAGGGTGACGGCATCACCGCTGGCGGTCTGGTCGTGCCCCTGACCCTGCCCGGCGAACGCGTTATGGCGCGGGAAGGCAAGGATCGCTCGGAACTGATCGACGTCCTGGAGGCCAGCCCCGATCGTGTGACGCCGCCATGTACTCACTTTACGGCCTGCGGCGGGTGCAGCCTCCAGCATTGGGATATGACGGCCTATAGCGCGTGGAAGCGCGACATGGTCCAGGTCCTGCTCAGCCGCGGCGGCTTGGACGTCGAGGTGGCGCCGATCCTGACCACGCCGCCGCACAGCCGGCGCCGCGTCGGGCTACATGCTCGCAAGGCCGGCAAGACTGTCGAACTGGGTTTCAAAGCGCGCAAGTCGTGGTCGATGGTGCCGATCCAAATGTGTCCAGTCAGCGACCCGGCCATCGTCAAGGCCTTGCCGCACTTGAAGGCCCTGGCCGGCTATCTGTTCGAAAACAACAAGTCGGCGCCGATCCTGCATGTCACCCTGTCCCTGACGGGGCTCGATATCGACATCTCAGGTGTCGAAGCGAAGAAGTCCGGCGGCCTGTCAGCCGATGCGCGCATGAACATCGCCATGACCGCCGCCGAGGCCGATTTCGCCCGCGTCACCATGGGCGAGGACATTCTTTATATGTCGCGGACGCCCAAGGTGCGCTTCGGCAAGGCCATGGTCGGTTTGCCCATCCAGCCCTTTCTCCAAGCCAGCGCTGCGTCGGAAACCGACATGGTCCGTCTGGTGACCGAGGCTGTTTCGGGCGCCAGGAAGGTCGCCGACCTGTTCTGCGGTGCCGGTACCTTTACCTTTCCGCTGGCCGAGACCGCCGTGGTCTATGCCGCCGATGGTTCGGCCACGGCGATAGCCTCCTTGAAGACGGCCATGGCCTCGGCGCCAGGGCTGAAGACCATCACGCCCGACGCGCGCGATCTGTTCCGCCGGCCGATGCTGGCCGAGGACATGAAGGGTTTCGACGTCATCGTCTTCGATCCGCCGCGCGCCGGCGCCGAGGCCCAGGCCGCGGAAATCGCCCGCTCGCAAGTGGCGAAAACGGTCGCCGTCTCGTGCAATCCGACGACCTTTATCCGCGACGCTAAAATCCTTGTGAACGCAGGATTTTCGCTGGACAGCGTGACGCCGATAGATCAGTTCTTGTGGTCCAGCCATGTGGAACTGGTCGGAGTCTTTACGCGCTCATAAGCCGCGCGGGCTCCTCGCATCAGCTCGGGCGGGCACTTGCCCTTGCCAGGCCCGAATGGCCTGGAGTTACGTTTAGAACATTACGAAAGTTGCGTCCTTGATCTCCGTTATCATGCCTACCCTCAATGCCGAAGATCACCTGGCGCGGACACTGTCGTCGCTGGTGCCGGGCGTTGTCGAAGGCGTCATCAAGGAGGTCGTGATCGTCGATGGCGGTTCGGAAGACGCCACGATCGAAATCGCCGATTCGACGGGCTGCCATGTCATCCGCAGCGATGCCTCGCGCGGTCTGCAATTGTGGCAGGGCTGCCGGGCGGCGCGCGGTGACTGGCTGCTGATCCTGCATCCCGATTCGCAATTGGGCGAAGGCTGGATGGATCAGGTGCAATTACACATCCGCGATCATCCCATGCTGGCCGGCTATTTCCACCTGCGCTTCGACGATCCGTCGTGGTTCACCAAGGTATGGGCGGAACTGCTGGCGGTGCGGGCGCGCTGGATGGGCATGCCGAGCGGCGATCACGGCCTGCTGTTGTCGCGGGCGCTGTACGATTGCGCCGGCGGATACAAGGATCAGGCGGCGTTCGAGGATGTGGCCTTGTCGATGTCGCTGGGGCGGGCGCGGTTGCGGCCGATGTCGACCTCGTTGACGACCAGCGCCGGGCGTTTCCGTGCCAAGGGCTGGGCGTTTGGTTTGCTGACCAAGGGCGCGCGCTTTACCATGTATTTGCTAGGGTTCCCGCCCAAGCCGCCGGTGATCAAGAAGCCGGCCTAAGCAAGGATTTCCGTAGTTAAAACCTGCTTCAGCGTCAATCCGCGGTGGCGTCGATGATCCGGGCGTCAGCAGCGGCCTGAGCGAGGCTCGGGCTGGGTTGGTCCATCAGTTGGCGATAAATCCAGTAGGAGGCGGCGACCTCCTCGACATATTGCCGGGTCTGGGCGACCGGGATCGATTCCATGACCAGCAAGGAATCCGTGTCGCCACCCAGCGAGTCGAGCGCATCTTTCACAGGGCGCGGGCCGGCATTATAGGCGGCGATCGTGCGCAACAGGTCGTTCGAGACGATGCCCGAGGCTTGCAGCTTCAGGATATAGTGCTGGCCGACGCGCAGATTAACGGCGGGCTGCAGCAATTGGTTCGGTTGGCTGTTGAAGCTGTTGTCACCTTCGACGATGGCAGCCGTCGCGGGCATCAGTTGCAGCAGGCCATAGGCCCCGGCATAGGAATGGGCGCCGGCGTTGAACTTGCTTTCCTTGCGGGCGAAAGCGTACATCAGGGCCTTGTCGACCGTGAAGCCGCCCTTGGGGACGAAGTCCGGAATCGGATAGCCCGCCGGATCGAATAGACGGTCGGCGGGCTTCAATTGACTGACGGGGATGCGGGTCTTGGCGGAGACGGCGAGCCAGCTGTCGCGCTCGTTGCCGTCGCCGGCGGTCTGGATGGCAGACTGGAGCTCGTTCTGGGCGTCGGAATTACGGCCGATTTGGACCAGGGCGTTGAGGCGCGTCGCCTTTACGTTACCCTTGGTCCAGGCAAAATCGCTGTCGAGGCTGGCGGTCAGGGCGTTGCGCGACTCGTTGCTGTAGGTCGGCGCCTGACCCTTCTTGGCCAGGGTCACGGCCGGGGTGACACCCAGGCGCTGTTCGGCGACCAGGCCGTAGAAGGTGAAGGGAAAGCTGGCGGCGATCTTGAAGAAGGTGTCGGCGTCGTCCTTTTGCCCGAGCTTCATGGCGCAGCGGCCGGCCCAGTAGGCGCCGCTCGACTGGCTCCAGGCATTGCGGCTGGGGTCGGTGCTGACGAACTTGAACTCGGTCTCGGCCTGGTCGAAACGCTTGAGGCGCCATAGCGCCAAGCCGGTCACCCAGTGGTCGCCGATCTTGCGGCCAAGGCTGACCGCCTGTTCCAGTTGGCCATTATTATAGGCCGAACGCGCCGATTTCGGCGTCAGGTCGGAATCGCCGGAATCGATCGACGGGCCGGCATTGACGACGCGTTGCGGCGCGTTGTCGCTCAGGGTGGTGTAGGCGGCCAGTTGCACGGCACCGCCGGAATTGGCGATCGACGCCGCCTGGGCGCCGGAGAGGCCATTGAGCGACGGGAAGGCGGGATCGGGCGCGCCGTCCGGTTTTTTACGCTTGGCCAGGCCCCATACGCGCATGGCCATGGGCTGGTCGCCATAGGTGTCGAGCCAGCCGACCAATTCGTCATAGGTGGCGGTATATTTCAGATTGAACAGCTTGTGGAATTCGGCATAGCCCATCAGGCTCTTGTCGCTGACCTGGGCCAGTTTCGCTTCGGCGTCATTGAAATCGCCGGAATCGATCAGGTCGAAGGCGGCCTGGTAGAGTTCGACATCGTAGGGGCTGAGCGGATTGGTGAGGGCGACGGCATTGATCTTGGTGGCTGGTTGCGCTGCCATCAGGCCATAGGGCACCGGCGTCGCGTTCATCACGACGGGTTGCTCGACCGGCGGCATGGCGACGGTGGCCAGGACGATCGGCTTGGGGGCAGAGGCGGTCTTTTTGGAAGATTTTTTCGTCGTGACGACGGCGACCTTGACGATCTTGCCGGACTTGCTCGTCGCCTTGGTCGCAGCGGCAGCGATCTTGGCCGACTTTGTGCCAGTCTTAACGGTCGTGGTTTTGACGGTTGTCGTCTTGACGGTGGTTTTTGCACCCGACTTGGCCTTGGTGACCGGGGCATCCACTGTCAGTTTAACGCGTAGCGGCGGGGTCGAGGCCTTGGATGTCGTGGTCTTGGCCGTTGTCGCCTTGGCGGACTTTTGCGCGGTGCTGGCCCAACAGGGCGCGGACGTCGCCAGGGCAAGACCCAGGACACTCAAGCTGATGAGGGCAAGGCGCGATCGCGGTGAGCGGTGGCTTGTCGTCAAGGCGGTACTCTGGGCTACAGGTTAGACCGGACTGGCCAAAATGGCTTCGGAAGCTTAATCAAATCTTAATGCGGTGGCAAGCGCCACGCATTGCCCCCTTATTACCCTTATGGCGGCAAGGGGCATTCAAGGGCAAGTCACATTGCCTGGTACGTGTATCACGGGTGGGTGATCACTCATTTTAAGTTTGCGCGCTTTTTATCCCAAAAGTGCAGGATTCCTTTCCCAACACTTTTGAGAAAGCCGCTTAAAGTTCGGCCGTGACCACGAGTTGCAGCAGGTCGCGCCACATCTGCGCCTTGGCCTGGGGCTGGCGCAGCAGGAAGGCCGGCGGATAGGTCGCCATGACCGGCAAACTCTTGTCGCCGCTGTCGAGATTGACGATGCGGCCGCGCAGCTTGGCCAGGCTTTGATCGAGGTTGAGGACGCATGACACGGCGGAGGCGCCAAGCAACAGGATCGCCTTGGGCGCGGCCAGGCGAATAAAGGCCTGCATGAAGGGGGCGTTGAGACTGATGTCCTCGGCGGTCAGGGGCCGGCCCCCGGCGGGGCGCCAATAGACGCACGGCGTCAGCATGGTTTTCTCGAACACACCGGCGGCCTTCAGGGCGGCATCGATCATCTGGCCGGGCTTGCCGGCGAAACAGGCGCCGCTAGCGTCCTCCTCGGCGTCCGGGCATTCGCCGACGACCAGGAGTTCGGGTTCGACCTGACCGCGAAACCGCACCAGCGACTTGCCGCCTTCGTGGCGCAGCGGCATGTGATGGAAGGCTTCGAGCTCGGCATAGAGCTCATCGAGGGACCGCGCCGATGCGGCACGTTGCCGCGCCTCGTGCAGGACTGTCGCAACGTCAAGATTGGCAAGGCTTTGCGGCCGTAACTGGCTGACATTGTTGCCCGATTGCACAGGTGTCACGCGAATTTGCGTGGCTGCCGCAACGGCACGCGGAAATGCCGGTTTATTTTCGCTGAGAGTCCGATTAAGAGGCTCAAGCGCGTAGGCGTCCTCCAACTCGTGGTCGATCAGAAAGCCGAGATAGCTTTCCATCTCTTGCCGGAGATCATCGGTCACGATCATTCAGGGGAGCCTTGGGGTAAAACGCTTTGCACATTCATACTGAGTGTGGGCACAAAGTTCAAATAAAACGGAAGGCCACTTCCGTATAATGACACGAAGGACGATAAAAACGTCCGATCAAGGAGTATCAAGCCATGCCTGAGGGCGAAGACACGGCTGTGCAACGTGAATCCATGGACTACGACGTCGTCATCGTCGGTGGCGGTCCAGCAGGACTGTCGGCGGCGATCCGGCTGAAACAGCAGGCGGCCAAGGCCGGCGCCGAGGTCAGCGTCGCCGTGCTCGAAAAAGGTTCGGAAATCGGCGCCCATATCCTGTCGGGCGCGGTCATCGACCCCAGTGGGCTGGCGAAACTGTTCCCTAACTGGAAAGAGCTGGGGGCGCCGCTGGAAACGCCGGTCACGGATGACAAGTTCATCTATCTCGGCCCTCAAGGCGCCATGGATATCTCGTTACTGCCCAAGCCCGGCTATATGAGCAATCATGGCTGCTATATCGCCTCGCTCGGCAATCTGACGCGCTGGCTGGCCGAGCAGGCGGAGGGCCTGGGGGTCGAGATCTATCCCGGCATGGCCTGTTCCGAAGTGCTGTATGATGCCGAGGGCGGTGTCGCCGGTGTCGTGGCCGGGGTATTCGGCATAGCGAAAGATGGCCACCATAAGCCCGATTATCAGCCGGGTCTGGAATTGCGCGCCAAATATACGTTTTTTGCCGAAGGGGCGCGCGGTTCGCTGTCGCAACTGGTCATTCGGAAGTTCGAGCTCGACTCCACGTCGGACGTGCAAAAGTATGGTATCGGCATCAAGGAATTGTGGAAGGTGCCGGCGGATAAATTCAAGCCTGGCCTGGTCCAGCATACCCTGGGCTGGCCGCTCGACGACAAGACAGGTGGCGGTTCCTTCCTCTACCATTTCGGCGATCACTATGTCTCGGTCGGCTTCGTCGTTCACTTGAACTATGAGAACCCATATCTGTCGCCCTTCGACGAATTCCAGCGCTTCAAGCTGCATCCGGTGATCCGCGAGCAATTGGAAGGCGGCCAGCGCGTCGCCTATGGCGCCAGGGCCATCAATGAGGGCGGCTTCCAGAGCGTGCCGCGGCTGGTCTTCCCGGGCGGCGCCCTGATCGGTTGTTCGGCCGGCTTCGTCAATTTGCCACGCATCAAGGGCAGCCACAATGCCATGAAGACCGGCATCATGGCGGCCGACGCGGCTTTCAAGGCTTTGCAAGCGGTGGAAGCGCCACGCGTGCTGGAGGCCTATCAGACGGCCTACGAACATTCGGATGTGGCCAAGGAACTGAAGCTGGTCCGCAATGTCAAACCGATACTGACGCGTTTCGGCACCGGCCTCGGGACCCTGATCGGCGGCGTCGAGATGTGGCTGACCAACATCTTGGGCGGTTTCAGCGTCTTTACCGGTACCGGCAGCTTGAAACACAAGAAGAGCGACGCCCATTCGCTCAAGCCGGCGGCCGAGTGCAAGCCTATTAACTATCCGAAGCCAGATGGCGTCTTCTCGTTCGACAAGCTGTCCTCGGTCTTCGTCTCGAGCACCAATCATGAGGAAGACCAGCCGGTCCACCTGACGCTCAGGGACCCGCATATTCCGATCGATATCAATCTGGCCAAATATGCCGAGCCGGCCCAGAGATATTGCCCGGCGGGTGTTTACGAGATCGTCGGTCTGGATGCCGGCAAGCCGCGTTTGCAGATCAATGCGCAGAACTGCGTCCACTGCAAGACCTGCGATATCAAGGACCCGACCGGCAATATCGTTTGGGTGACGCCCGAAGGTGGCGGTGGGCCCAATTACCCCAACATGTAAGAGGTCGGCAATCGGTGGGCAGCGTCGGACGCGGTTGTGGCGAGTCGCGGGCGGCCTTTTAGCGCCCCCGGCAGGTCATAGCGGCTCATGTCGGCGCCGAATCCCTGTTCCCTGCGCAGCGGAAGCGCGATAGGGTGGGCGGGTGATGGATGCCCAACTCAGATCAGTCTGTTTTTGGATCGCTGCTTTTGGCGGCGCTACGGCCTTAGCCGCCATCTTTTTCTCGCCCGTAAAGCTTATTCTGTTTCCCGCCACTCTGTTCGTCGCCGGGACAGCTACGCTTTTGTTCTTGAGAATGTTGTTCAGCCGGGCCTACCGCCAGGGTGTCGACAATGCAAATCAGGAGATGCAGGGCAGCGATCCCTGGCCGGGGCGTCCGAAGAAACTGCTCGACCCCGATTGGGGGCTATTGGGTCGCCAAGCCGGTTCACCGGCGCTGCTTTGGCTGCGGGCCATACTCGTTCTTGGCATTTTACCTCTTGCGCTGCTTCAAAACTGGATTGGCCTGGATGTCGTTCTGCTCTGGTTCGCCAGTGCCTTCGTGTCCATGGAACTCAGTATCATGCACCTGGCCTTGTCGCAGCGGGGCTAGACCAGGACGATTTGAGATTGAACCGGCGCCGTAAAGGAGAACCTTCAGCTAGGCTATACCCGCGCCGGCGTGAAAGTCCTTCAAAGGGGCGAGGGGAAAGGAGGAGCATTTCAATCTAATGTCATACCGCTCCAGGAAAGAGCGTCCGCTTCAGCGAACGCGCTTGGATTGCGCGCATGTAAACGTTGAAGTAACACAATTTGCCGCTATAGTTACGCAATGTTGAGGCGGCTGATTTTTGCAAGGCGTGTGACGTGAAGACGAATTTGGGTTTGGGCCGCTGGGTCAGTTTTGCGGCTCTGTGTACGGCGGTCGCCTTGTCGGCCCAGCCGGCAGCTGCTGCGCATCGCATCATGGCAACCGCGGGCGCGGAACTGGGCGGACCCAGCCCCTATGCCCACTACCTGGTCGGCCGTTACGCCATGATGTCCGGCGACGTTCGTACGGCGTCGCAAACGCTCGGCGCGGCCGTGGCCGCCGATCCGGCCAACAGCGCCCTGCGCGACGACGCCTTCCAGATGAGCATCCTGAACGGCGATATCGATCAGGCGACGGCGATCGCCAAGGGCGTGCAGAACCCGAGCGATGCGACAAAATTGATGACGCCCCTGTTGGGCGCCGTGACGGCGATGAAGGCGGGCAGGGGCGGCACGGCCGTCAAGAACCTGGACGCCGTATTGACGATCAGCCCGAATGAGCGCGACGCCGTGCTGTTGCGGCCGTTCGCCCTGGCCATGGCGGGGCAATGGAAACAGGCTTTCGACGATTCGGGTGACGCCGCGCTGGAAGCCAACGACAATGACCGGCTGTTGTCCTATCTGATCAAGGCGGAACGCGCCCGTCTTTATGAAATCAAAGGCAAGGCGGCCGAAGCCGACGCGCTTTACAAGACGCTGTACCAGCCCGGTGCGGCCACTTTCATTTTCGGCCCTGACTATGCCACCTTCCTGGAGCGCCAGGATCGCAAGGATGAGGCCCGCGCGGTGTGGCAGGCGATCGCCGACCAGACCCATGATGCCGTCGCCATTGCCGGGGTCAATCGTATCGACGGCAAGGATTATCGCAAGCCGGCCCTGCCCGATGTAAAGGTCAGCGCGGCGCAAGCTTTGTTCATGTCCTCGACCCTGTCGTTCAGTGAACATGATTTGAACATGTCGCTGGCGTCGCTGCGGATGTCGCTTTATCTCGACGACAGCTCCGATCGCGAGCGCGTCTTCCTGGGTCAGCTCGAGGATATCCTCAAGAATTCGCAGGCGGCCGAGGCGGCCTGGGCCAGCATACCGGCCGATTCGCCCTATTATGCCGAAGCCGTGCTGCGCCGGGTGACCAGCCTCAAGGCGCGCGACGCCAAGGATGAGGCCATGGCCCTGTTGGACAATATCCTGGCGAAAGAGCCCGATAATCTCGGTTTTATAGTCGAAAAGGCCGGCCTGCTGCATGATGAGCAAAAGGACACGGCGGCGCTGGTCCTGATCAATGATCGCATTACCCGCACAGGCGACAAGGATTTCACCTGGACTGCGTGGTTCCTGCAGGCTGTCATCTATGACAGCATGGATCAGTGGGACAATGCCGAAACTTCTATCAAGAAGGCCCAGGCCCTGGCCGGGCAGCGTCCGGAAGTCCTGAATTTCCTCGGTTACGGCTGGATCAATCGCGGCCTGCATGTCGAGGAAGGCATGGATCTGATCCGTCAGGCGCTGAACATCACGCCGAAGTCGGGCGCGATCGTCGATTCGCTGGGCTGGGGTTATTACAAGCTGGGCAAGTATGACCAGGCGCTGTCGTTTATCGAACAGGCGGTGACGATGGAGCCGTCTGACGCCGAGATCAATGAGCATCTGGGCGATGTTTACAAGGCTTTGGGCCGGGATAGCGAAGCCGGTTATGAGTGGCAGCGGGTCTTGACCCTGGAAACGACCGACAAGCAGGCGGTCGAGGTAAGGGCCAAGATCGAAGCCAATATGAAGGCGTTGCAGATTTCGGCGGCTGAGCCGGTGAACGACAAGAAGAATTAGGTCCTGGGAAGCGCTTCTTGTCCCTTCTCCCCTTTCAAAGGGGAGAAGGTGGTCCAACGGGCCGGATGAGGGGATGCCTTTGCCAGCCCAAAGAAAGAACCCCTCACCCGGCAGGCTGAAGCCTGCCACCCTCTCCCCTTGAAAGGGGAGAAGGGGAAGTAAGGCGCCCCATGCTCGCACCCGCCAAGATCAATCTGTTCCTTCATGTCGCGGCGCCGGACGCCAACGGCTATCATCCGCTGCAGAGCCTGGTCGCGTTCGCCGATATTGGCGATGAGGTCGAGCTTTTCCCAGTCGGTTCCGTCGGTTATGCCGCGGACCTCAACCCGCGTCTCAGTGTCGACGGGCCGTTCGCCGCTGAACTGACGACCGGCGAGGACAATCTGGTTCTACGGGCGGCGAAGGCGTTCCAGGCCGGCACCGGCGTCACGATCGATCAGGATATCCGCCTGACCAAGAATTTGCCGATTGCGTCGGGTGTGGGCGGCGGCAGCGCCGATGCCGGCGCAGTTTTGAAGCTGTTGCGCGACACCTATGCGCCGGACCTCGCTGACGATCGTTTGGAAGCCATGGTTGGGGCTTTGGGCGCTGACGGGATCATGTGCCTGCGTGCGCGGCCGGCCCTGGCGGAAGGCTATGGCGAGCGCCTGAGCGAGGTCGGGTTGCCCAGCGTGCCGTGCGTCTTGATCAATCCGGGTGTCGCCTGCGCTACAGCGGCCGTCTATGGCGGATTCGACGATTTGGCGGTGTTTTCCGATCTGCGGCCCGTGCAGGCGGAGTCTGTCTATACGGTCGATCAATTGTTGACGATATTGGGCAAGACGCGCAACGACCTGGAACCGGCGGCCATCGCCCTCCAGCCGGTGATTGCCGAAGTCCTGGCCAGTTTGCGAGCCGAGCCGCAGACGGCGTTTGCGCGTATGTCGGGATCCGGCGCCACCTGTTTTGCACTCTGCCGGACAGATGAAGACGCCGAAGCGCTAGGCCATCGCATGTTGGTGCGTTGGCCCGCTGCCTGGGTTCGGGTCGGACGCCTGGGCTGACGGGCGCTTGCTGCGCATGGCCATTTCGACGCGGTTGTCCGGATCGCCGGCCAGCTTGCGATAGGCCACCGAATCCACAGGGTAGATGGCGATCTTGCCGGCGCTGTTGTAATGGGCGCCGAAGCCGAAACTCCTGGTCAGGGGCGAGGCGCGCATACAGGGATGGCTCTTGACGAAAAAGGCTTCGCGCGCGGCTTCGGCCTCGGCGTCGCTGAGCTTGTTTTTCAGGCGAAAGACCGTGAAATTGAGCGTGTCTAGGTCGTATTCGTACGGGTGGTCGTTGAGCAGATCGTAGTGCAGCCGTGCCAGGGTGCGTTCATCACCCTTGTGGGGCGGGACCGTGCTCATGACGGCGTTGCTGTCGTCAGCGACGATGATAAAGGTGTTGGTAATCTTCATTTCACTCACCCCGAGGCACTTTTTTGTTGCGTATTCCCAGCATATTTGTGCTGGCGGCGATAAAAATACGATACGGATCAGCGACTCGAGAATACGCCTTTTTGGCCCAAAATCCAGCACAGGATCAGGGTGGGAATGGCGAGTATGGCGGTACCGACAAAGAAGACTCCATAGGCGTTGAACAGGCCGATCGGGCCTGTCATGGCGTCGACCAGGGCGCCGGTAAAGCCCTTCAAAAGCTTGCCGGAAAAGGCAGCGACACTGTACATCAGGGCGTAGTGGGTGAGGGTGTGGTCGCGGCCGGTCATGCGCGTCATGAAGGCGACAAGGGCGGTTTCGGCTATGCCGTCGCCGACATCGTCGACGATGAGGGCCGTGGCGAAGATGCTCAAATGACCGTGAACGACGGACAGCCAGGCGAAACACAGATTCGATGCCGGTCCGACCAGCGCACCCAGCCAGAAGGAACGCCTGAGACCGAGGAACAACAGGCAGGCGCCGCCGAGCCCGATGCCGGCGAAATTGGCCGCAAGGCCGATACTGCCGCGCATGATGCCGATGGCGTCGAGATCGAGGCCGGTGTCGCGATACATCGGCGTGCAGATCGGGCCGATGAGATAATCGCCGAGGCGGTAAAAGACCAGGGTGAGCAGGATCAGGCCGGCTGTGCCCTTGTGCTCTTGATAGAAGCTGACAAAGGGTTCGACGATCAGTTCGCGCATCGTGCGCACGACGTGATGGTCGTGCATTTCGACCTCGGTGCGCGGCGCCAGCAGGGCGGTGACGACGCCCAGAACCATCATGCCGGCCAGCAGTTGATAGGTTAGCGGCCAGCCGAGGTGGTTGCCGACGATCAGGATCAGGGACGAGGTCAGCCATTGACCGATACGGTAGCCCAGCGAATAGGCGCTGGGGTTGAAGGCCTGGTCGGTCGCGGTCTTGGTTTGCTCGACGCGCCAGGCATCGATGGCGATTTCCTGGGAGGCGGCGCTGAAGGCCACGCCGACGCAGGCGATGCTGAAGGCCAGCAGATGTTTCGGGCCGATCCATGCCATGGCCAGGATTGAGACGGCAACGCCCGCCTGGCTGAGCAGCATGTAGCTGCGCCTCTGGCCGAGCCATTTGTAGAGAAAGGGCAGGCGGACCTTGTCCATCCATGGCGCCCAGACGATTTTCAGGCCGTACATCAGGCTGACCCACGACATAAAGCCGATAACTTTCAGATCGATGCCGGAATCTCTTAACCAGAAATTCAAGGTCGAACCGATGAGC
>FSSX01000031.1_pt1 | contig 14764 bp, 9 predicted proteins | sample 1637051 | NCBI WGS metagenome assembly FSSX01 (sample SAMEA3914819, study PRJEB12502) | metagenome | biome: forest; material: soil | place: Canada | collected 2010-06-26 | depth 0.3 m
CACGGCCTCGCTGATCTGCCTGGGCCGCAAGGCCTTGAAACCATCCTCGTTGACCGGTCCCATGGCGGAGAGAACCTGGTGGATGGCATCGCGTGAATCTGCCTCGGCATTTTTCGCGCCGTCGAAAACCGCAAATCTCAGGATACCGCCCTTGTCGTAATAGGACTGGATAAATGCGTAGCTGTCGGGATTAGCCGGTGTCAAACGGCTGTTTACATCATTAGATGTTGCGCGTGCCGTCGCGACGGCCGGTTCGCATACCATGGCACCGGCGGCGATACCACCAGCTATCAAAAACGATCGTCTGTCCATGTCACTCTCACCGGTTTCGCCGCCGTTCATCCCTATCCTCCCTTGCCGTTGTTCGCAATGGCCGCCTTCTGCGCACCGAACAGCGGTTTCGCTGCTGACAGATTCTGGCGGGCTGCTACCTACCTCTGCTGCCCAGGCCATGGCCGGCGTAACGCCGTTCCAAAGGCCGATCGTGAGGACGCCCATGCGCATTTCCCATTCGACGGCCTTGGCCGTGATCTTCTGCACGCTCGCCACAACAGCCATCGCTGCACCCGCCGTTCAGGATATCGACAAAACGGTGCGCCCCGGTGACGACTTCTATCGCTACGCCAACGGCACTTGGCTGAAGACCACCACCGTCCCGGCCGGCCTGACGACCTACGACACCCGCGCCATCATCAATACCCTGACCCGCCAAAGGGTGCGCGACCTCATCCAGGGCGCCGCCACCGCGAACGCCGCCTCCGGTACCGTCCAACAGAAAGTCGGCGACTATTATGCCGCCTTCATGGACCAGGATGGCATCGACGCCAAAGGCCTGACGCCGCTCGACGCCGACATGGCCGGCATTGCGGCGATCTCCGACACGAAGTCCTTATCTGCCTTCCTGGGCGGCACCCTGAACAGCGAAGTCGACAGCGTCACCGGCAATAGCGACCATGTCCTGGGCTTGCTGGTCAATCAGGGCTTCGAAGACGGCGCGCACAATTACCCACACCTCCTGCAGGGCGGGTTGGGGATGCCCGACCGCGAAACCTATCTCGCCTCCTCGCTTGAATCGGCCACCTTGCGCACGCAATACCAGGCCCATGTCGCCGCCGTGCTGACGCTTGCCGGCCTGCCCTACGCCGATGCCCGCGCCGCCCGCGTCGTGGCGCTGGAAATCAAACTCGCCCAGTCCCATGCGCCGGATTCCGACGCGGCCGACGTCTTCAAACAGAACAATCCCTGGCACCGCGCCGACTTCGCCGCCAAGGCTCCGGGGATGGACTGGGAGGCCTGGTTCACCGGCGCCGGCCTCGACCACCAACAGGATTTCACCGTCTGGCAGCCCTCCGCCGTCACCGGCCTCGCCGCCCTGGTCGCCGGCGAAAGCGTCGATACCTGGAAGGACTATCTCTGCGTCCACTTGATCGACCACTATGCCGCCGTCCTGCCGCACGCCGTCCAGACCGAACATTTCGCATTTTACGGAACTATCCTGGGCGGTGCCACAGGCATGCCCGATCGCAGTGACGACGCCATCGCCGCCACCAATGGCGCGGTGGGTCAGGCCGTCGGCCAGCTCTACACCCAGGCTTATTTCCCGCCGTCCGCGAAGGCCGCGGCCAACGACATGGCCGCCAATATCCTGACCGCCTATCGCACGCGCATCGAGAACCTGACCTGGATGTCGCCGCAGACCCGCGCCAAGGCGCTGACCAAGTTGGTCGCCTTCAAGGTGGGCCTAGGCTATCCCGACACCTGGATCGACTACGCCACCCTGGACGTGACGCGCGGCGACGCTTTCGGCAATCTGCGCCGGGCCGAAGCCTTCAACCGCCAGCGCAACCTGACCCGGCTCACCCAGCCGGCCGACCCGATGGAATGGCCGATCAATCCGCAGACCGTCGGCGCCATCATTATGTTCACGCCAAATAGTGAGTTCTTCGCCGCCACCTTGCTGCAGCCGCCGTTTTTCGATCCCGAAGGCGACGCAGCCTCCAATTACGGCTCGGCCGGCGCCGGTATGGCCCATGAATTCAGCCACAGCTTCGACGAGCTCGGCAATATCTACGACGATCAAGGACGCCTCGGTGCCTGGTGGACACCGCAGGACACCGCCAATTACCACGCCGCGGCGGCCGCTCTGGTGACGCAGGTCGAACACGACTGTCCCCTGCCCGACCTGTGCCTGAATGGCACCCAGACGCTGGGCGAAAACATCGCCGACCTGGCGGGATTGCGCACAGCCCACGACGCCTATCTGCTGTCACTACACGGCAAGCCGGACGTCGTCATCGGCGGCCTGACCGGCGACCAGCGCTTCTACCTCGCCTTCGCGCAACGCTGGCGCCGCATCCAGGACGAGGCCGCCCTGCGCCGTCAGGTCAAGACCGACACCCATCCGCCCGGCGAATACCGCAGCGACACCGTGCGCAATGTTGACGACTGGTACAAGGCCTATGGCATCAAACCCGGCGACAAGCTCTACCTGCCGCCCGAGGATCGCATAGGCATCTGGTGATCACCATAAGATATGCGTGGTGACATCGACGACCGTCGCCGCCGTTACAGTGATGACATTGCCATGGCCGAGGTCGATAACCGTGTCGCTTCCTGACTGGGTAATGACGGCGGTCGCTTGCGCATGGTAGGTGCTGAGATCGATCTTGTCGTTCTGGCCGGCCGAGAAGTCAGTAACCGTATCCGCCCCACTGCTGAGACCGAAGACAAAGGTGTCGGCGCCGAGGCCTCCGGTCAGGGTGTCATGGCCCTTGCCGCCGTCGAGCCGGTTGTTGCCGGCATTGCCGCTCAAGTTATTGGCCAGGGTATTGCCGGTGCCGTTGAGATTGCCCGTGCCTGTCAGGGCCAGGTTCTCGACCCCGCTGCCGAGACTGAAACTGACCGCGCTGACGACGCTGTCCGTGCCCTGGTTGACATATTCGGTGACGGTGTCGCCGATATTGTCGACATAAAATGTGTCGTCGCCATTGCCGCCGCGCAGGGCGTCGGCACCCTTGCCGCCGTCGATAATATCGTTGCCGTCGGCGCCGCCCAGGGTATTGTTGCCGCCATTGCCCGTCAGGTGGTTATTCAAGGCATTGCCGGTGCCGAAACGGTCGCCCGAACCCGTAAAGGTCAGGTTCTCGATATTGGTGCCCAAGGTATAGGTGCCGTTGATCAGGACGGTATCATTTCCAGAATTCGAGAATTCTGTCACCACGTCGAGCTTGTTGTCGACATAGTAGCGATCGTCGCCGACACCGCCCTTCATCGTGTCGACGCCCTTGCCGCCGTCCAGCGTATCGTTACCCAAACCGCCGCTCAAGGAATCGTCGCCGGCGCCACCCGACAGCTTGTTGCTGCCGTCATTGCCGATGATCGTATTGCTGAGGGCATTGCCGGTGCCGGCCAGGTTCCCGGCGCCCGTCAGCGTCAACTTCTCGACTTCGTTGCTGAGACTATAGGCCTTCGAACTGATAACGATGTCGCTGCCGCCGCCATGCAGTTCGGTGACGACATCGCTGCTGTTGTCGACATAGTAGATATCGTTGCCCGCTCCGCCGGCCATGGTGTCGGCGCCCGCGCCGCCGTCAAGGACGTTATTGGCGTTGTTGCCAGTCAGGGTATTGCGAGCCGCATTGCCGGTGCCGTTAATCGCATTCGTACCCGTAAGCACCAGGTTTTCAAGATTGACGGCCAGGGTGCAGGTCATCCCGGTCCGTATGGTGTCCGTACCCATGCCGGCATTTTCATGCACGACGTCGCCGGCATTATCGACGACATAGATGTCATTGCCGGCGCCGCCATAGAGGTTGTCGGCAAACGCCGTGCCGATCAGCAGATCGTTGCCGGTGCTGCCAAAGACGATCTGCGACGTGGTCGCCGACGTTTGATTGCCGGTAAACAGACGTTGCTTGATCTCTTGGGTGTAGACGTCGTTGATACGCTGTTGGACAATCCAGGTCGCGTTAAAGCCCCCGTCCGGTCGGGCCGACAGCGCCTGATAACCCCTGTATTCATAGACATCGGCGTCGTCATCGATGCGAAACTGTTCGCCGACGCGATTGCCGGCGCTGTCGAAAAGCTGCGCGTAGCCGCCGTAATGGATGCTGTTGTTCTCCGAACCTGACCAGCCGATGATGTAGTCGCCGTCGCTTAGAACAGCCACGGACGATCCCACCTGGTCCATCAGTGTGCTGGTATTGACCAGGACAGGCGCCGCCTCGGCCGTCCCCGACGCCGTGAACCTTTGCGCGTAGACGCCGTATCCGCCGCCATCCTTGTAAAGCGTGGACCATGTCACGAGGTAACCGCCGTCGTTCATGGCGGTGACGGTCTCGATAAACTCCATATAGCTCTTGGGGCCGGTCGTGATGTTGGTCTCGCCGCCCACCTTCTGATGCGTGGCGTCAAACACCTGCATGATGATGTCTTCGGCATTGCCGTTCGTACCCGGTTCGTCCAGCATCCAGGCCACCGCGAATCCGCCGCCGGCCAGGGTGGCAACACGAGGACCTCCGCCGTTACCGATCGGCGTCGTGCTGACAAGGATAGGCGCGCCCGAGGCCACACCCGCCGCCGTGAAAACCTGCGCATAGATTTCGAACTGACCGCCAAAATTCAGGCCGTACACCTGCTCGGTGACGACAAAACTGCCGTCATTCAGCGTCGCCATGCCGCCGGGCGAGTGGCGGCTGCCGCCTAATATTGTGGTCGACGTTTCCGTCCCGACGGCTTGCCCCTGAGCGTCGAAGCGTTGGAACGAACCGTGATAGGCGCCCTCGTCCGTTGTTGTCCAGTCGATGACGAAGCCGCCGTCTTCCACAGCTACGATCTGCGCGCCATCCTGATGGCCGGCCGTCTCGCTATTGACCTGGAATTCACCGCCCAGCTTGTGGCCGTCGACATCGAACCTTTGCGCGAAAATACCGTCGCCATCACCATCCCGGCCCTGGCCATCGGTCCAGACGATGACGTAGCTGCCATCGCTCAGCGTAGCTATTTTCGTCGATTGAAGCGTATAGGCCGTATCGGCATTGACCCGGGTCTCGTCCGTTGCGTTCAAAACCAATGGCACGCGCGCCTCCCCCAAAACATCGTTGTTACGGTAAGATTATGCGGGAAAAGCAGCTCTTGCAAGCCTCATCCGGTGCCGTCTACACCTTGACCAGCCCGAGGACCGTGTCCATCAGTCCCGGAAAAGCCCGATCGATATCGGCCCGGCGCAGCCAGTTCTTCGCCTCGCGGCCGCTTTTTTCGGTACGGACCAGCCCCGCTTCGCGCAGCAGGCGGAAATTATGCGAGCAGGTCGATTGCGGCATGTCGACAATGCCCTGCGTCGCCTCGCTGCAATTGAGCGCCACCCCGCCGGCGGCATCGAGATTGCGCAGGATGTGCAGACGGTTCCTGTCACCCAGCACATAGAGGACCGTCTCTAACCGGATGTCGGAAACGGCAGGATGCGATAAAACTTTCATGACAGTCTCTATAGTCGGTTGACCTCCATACATCAATACATTAATAAAGCCGATATATTAATGCATTGGAGACATTCCCATGGACTATCGTCAGCTCGGCCGTTCCGGCCTCAAGGTTCCCGTCTTAAGCCTCGGCACCGGCACGTTCGGCGGCAAGGGCGACATGTTCAGCAAGTGGGGCACCAGCGACGTCGCCGAGGCCACGCGCCTTGTCGATATCAGCCTGGAAGCCGGCATGAACTTTTTCGACACCGCCGACGTCTATTCGGCCGGTGCGTCGGAAGAAATCCTCGGCGCCGCCATCAAGGGCCGCCGCGACGACGTGCTGATCTCGACCAAGTCGACCTTTACCACCGGGCCGGGTCCCAACGACAAGGGCTCGTCGCGCTATCACATCATCCGCGCCGCCGAAGCCAGCCTGAAACGCCTCGGCACCGACTATATCGATCTCTATTTCATGCACAGTTTCGACGCCCTGACGCCGTTGGATGAGACCCTGTCGGCGCTGGATACGCTGATAACCGCAGGCAAGGTGCGCTATATCGGCGCCTCGAACTATTCCGGCTGGCATCTGATGAAGGCCCTGGCGACCTCGGAAAAATACGGCCTCAACCGCTATGTCGCTTATCAGGGTTACTATTCCCTGCTCAGCCGCGACTACGAATGGGAACTGATGCCGCTCATGCTGGATCAGGGCGTCGGCACCATGGTGTGGTCACCGCTCGGCTGGGGCCGGCTAACCGGTAAAATCAGCCGTAACTCACCGCCGACGGAGGGCCGCATCGCCCAGGGCGGCGAAGCTGGGGGACCACCGGTCGACGACGAAAAGCTGTTCACCGTGGTCGAGGCCTTGCAGATCGTTGCCGAAGAGACCGGCAAATCCGTGCCTCAGGTCGCCTTGAACTGGCTGCTGCAACGCCCGAGCGTCAGCAATATCGTCATCGGCGCCCGCAATGAAGACCAGCTCAGGGCCAATCTCGGCGCGGTCGGCTGGAACTTGACAGCGGACCAGGTCGCGAAACTCGAAGCGGCCAGCCAGGTCACGCCGACCTATCCCTATTGGCATCAGCGAACTTTCGACCGCAATCCGACACCGGTCACCTGGTAAGCCGGGCCGCGTGCTGTCGCCAGCACGCGGCCCCAAAAACAAGATCAGGATCAAGCCGTCTGGCAATTGGACTGTGGCGAGCATTCGCAGGCATTGCCGCAATGGCAGGCCGGCCCGCAGCTCGCATTGCTGAGCGAAACCGGGCTGCACGCGCAGTTCGGGCCGCAGTTGCAGGATTGGCAGGCGCAGGATGTGTTGATGTTTGAGTCAGTCATTGGAACCTCCTTGGTATCCGTGTTGATAACGACCGACTTATCGCGGTTTAAGCGCTTGGCTTAAAGGACACAAAACCGTCAATTACTGCCAATACGCCTCGGTCAATCCGCTACCAGACGATATGGCTGAGGAAGGCCAAATCCGTCGCCAACGTGTGCTGAACAGTGATGACATTCCCGGTGCTGAGGGTGATCAAGGTATCGACGCCGCTTAGGCTGATATAGGCCAGATGGGTCGTCCCATGAGTACAGGCGCTGACGTCGATGGTATCGCCTTGCGCCGCCGAGAAATCGGTGACGGTGTCCACTCCGCTGGCGCCTCCGAACACGAAGACATCCGCCCCGCCCTTACCGCTGAGCCGGTCGGCGCCGTAGCCGCGGTTCAGTATATTGGCGGCATTATTGCCAATAAGGACATTGTCGAGTGAATTGCCCGCGGCATCGGTCGCCGATGTCCCGTTGAGTGTCAGGTTTTCCACGAACCTGCCAGCCAGAGAATAGGTCACGGATGCGAAGATGACATCCGTCCCATCGCCGGTGAGTTCGGTCACGATATCAGCGACATTGTCCACAAAGTAGGTATCGTTGCCTGCTCCACCCGCCATGGTGTCGGCGCCGCCCTTTCCATCCAGGACGTTATCGCCGCCATTACCGGTAAGGTGGTTGATCAGGCTGTTGCCGGTGGCGCCGATCGCGCTCCCCCCGGTCAGGGCGAGGCTTTCGATCTGTTGGCCGGCCAGGCTGAAGGTAACGGAAGATACAACCTTGTCGTTGCCTTCTCCGCCGGCCTCTACGACTCGATCGGCAACATTATCGACATAATAAGTGTCATCGCCCCGGTTCCCGGTCATGACATCCGCCCCCTTGCCACCGTCGAGGATATTATTGCCATTGCCGCCAATCAGGACATTGTCCAGCGCATTGCCGGTCAGGTCGTAGTTTCCGTTATTGGTGAGGCGCAGGGCTTCGACGTTGGCGCCGAGCGTCCAGGTCTTGGCCGTGAAAACGGTATCGTAGCCTCCTCCTGTCTGTTCGGTGACAGAGTCGTAGGCATTATCAACGAAATAGGTATCGTCGCCGGCGCCGCCCGACAAGGTGTCGATGCCACCGCCTCCATCCAGCGTATCATTGCCGCCGCCGCCGCTGAGAACATCGTTGCCCCAGCCGCCATTCAGTTTGTTATTCCCACCATTGCCATTGAGAAAATTACCATGGCTGTTGCAGGTGGCGTCGATATCACCACTCCCTGTAAGGGTAAGCGTTTCGACATAAATCCCGTAAAGCGAGTAACTGACGCTTGAATAAATCGTGTCCTTGCCCAGACTGTAAGGGTCCACAACCACGTCACCGGTATTGTCGACATAAAAGATGTCGTCGTAAGCGCCGGCATCCCCGATCATAGTGTCGGCGCCCTCACCGCCATCCAGAATATCGTTGCCATAACTACCATCAAGAATATTGTCACCGGCATTGCCGATAATAATATTGCTGAACTCGTTCCCCGTGCCGCTAAGGTCTCCAGGGCCCGTCAACGTCAGGTTTTCGACCTCAACATGGTCGGCCAGCTTGTAACTCACCGAGGTAAAAACGCTGTCGATGCCCTGGCCGGGCAACTCAACAATCTTATCCAAGGGGTTGTCGACAAAGTAAGTATCGTTGCCGGCGCCGCCAGTCATGACATCGACGCCTTCGCCACCGTCCAGGCTATCGCGCCCGTCACCGCCGTCGACGTGGTCGTTGCCCAGACCGCCAAGAATGGTGTCGGCGGCGGCCGTACCGGTCACTGTGTCAGCGAAAGGCGTTCCGTACATTTTTTAATCCCCATGGTTCCCTGAGCAATGTCATGCACGGATTCGGCGCCAATGTACCCTGGATTGAGGAAATATCCGTTGTCGTAGCATTCGCCTCACCCCTTCCAGCGCGCCGTCAACCTAGTCAGCAGTTGCTGTTTCATGATGTTCGCCTCGGCGTCGCTCAAAGTGCCCAGAATGCCGCGGTCGGACTCGGCCATATGCGCCGCCGGGTCGCCATTGCCCTCCAGCACATAGTGCGCGAACATCGACTTCCAGATATCGCGACGGCCTTCGGGGAGCCGCCGCACTGTCAGCATGGCATGGATAAAGGCGTCCATGGCGTCGGCATGTTCGACCGACAGGTCATTCCACCAATAATTGACCAGGACATTGAACGGCGTCAGCGACCGGACGTGGTGCCACCAGAAATAGGGAATAAAGATGGCGTCACCGGGCTCGAGATCGGCATACCACGCATTGTCCATCGCCTCGCGCAGTCGCGGGAAGCGCTCGAAATCGGGCTCTTCCAGGCTGGCCAGGCTGATCGGCGCGCCGGCGATCGTCTTGTACAACGGCCCTATATAGAGATTGGCCAATTGCTCCGGCGCGAACAAGGTAAAGCGCCGCTTGCCGGCGGCCAGACAGGCGACATTGTCGACCGGATCATAATGGGTCTGGACGCGCAACCGGTTGCCGATCCAGATGCGCGGCGAAATACCAGGCAGCAGGTCGAGCGCCCCCAATGGCACCAGGCCGGGCAGGTTTTCGGCGATCGACATGGACTGGATGAAGACCGAGGGCGGCGCCTCTTCGGCGGCCAGGCCGAGCAGGTGATCGAGGGTAGCCGATATCGGCGCGGTGACCTTATGGAAGTTCAGTTCGTCGAGTGTGCTGCCGTAAAAGAATTCGCCCTTGATCGCCGGATCGCCCAGCCATACCTGGGTGGGCCGTCCACTGTCGAAGCGCTTGAGATAATCGACGGCCGCCTGGTCGGAAATGCGCGCCTGCTGGACGAGCGGCCAATGCGCGACGGCGCCCTTGAAAACGGCCGGCTGTCCCTTGGACACGACCTCGGCGAAAATCTCCGGCGTGACCTTGTCGAGGGTAAGCACCTGCCTGTCGGCTGACGGTGTGGACGTCTGCATGGTCTTGGCGCTTCTCTGTCCCTGTTGCGAATTTTGTTAGAGGGGGATGACGGGGATGTCAATTGAGAGGGGGGACGCCACCGGCGACGGGGGGCGTATTTCTGTCTACCTCCCTAAAAAGCGCTTGGGGTTTGGGGTATAGCACCAGCGAAGATATAGCCTTCGATCGTCCTGGCCATGAGGCCAGGCATGAATGATGATTAGACACTTTCCGTGATTGTTTATTATGCGATTTATGACAACCCTCTGACTCTGCTGTAGAATCTAGCTTACGCGATGCTAGGAACTGCGATCATGGCTATTAGATTATTTCGTTTCGACCCCGCCAAGAACATGGCGCGGTTCTACGAACTGGATGTTCAGTCCGGACTTTTCGGAGATATGTAAGTCACGCGCCGGTGGGTCGAATTAGCGCGAACCGCCAAGGCTGTAGCCGGACCGCCTCGTGCCGATAGGTATTACCTCCCCCTGTGCGTCGGCCGTGGCTCGAAGCCGAAGGACGTTACGTTGAACAAATGGCCGTTGGCGTCGCCGCCCGTGCCGCGCGCTACAAGTGCAAGATCGTGCGTGCCCTGAGCCCGCGACGCGATAGTGGCCGTCAGCGTGCGGTAGCTGGTCGGGCCGCCCGTGAACCCGATCGGCACAGTGCCCACCAGCAGGCCTTCCGGCCCATCGAGGCGGACCTCCAGCACCGCGTCGTGCAAGGCCGTGTTCTCGGAACTCACCTCGACATGGAAGCTGGCAGCACCGGGTCCGAAATCCATGGCGCGGAACAGCAGGTAGCCAGCGGGCTTCATTTTCATCTGATATTCGCCGGACAGCCCCTTCTCACCCGTGACGCCGGTACGGACGTGGAATTCGGCCGCTTCACGCCGGGGCGCGAAGGCGTCGAGCGTCAGCAGGGAGACGCCCGGTGTGCCGAGGCCCTTGTCGGTTTCCGGATGGACAGGACGAAAGCTTCCATCAGGCTCGGTGATCAATCCGGTCAGGGCAACCTGGCGATGATGATCCGAATACGGAATCATGTCGTCATAAGCCAGGTGATAGGCGAGCAGATCGCGCCCCTTATAGGTGCACATGCCCTGCTGGTCCGACTCCTGCCCGCCGGGCGCCGGATAAATCAACGTGCGCGCCGGTTCCTGGTCGAAAGGACCGAACATGCTGTCCGAGCCCGCATAGCGTACAAAAGAGCCCTTGGCCTCGCATTGAGGGCCTTTCTCAGGACCACTTTCGCCCTTGTAAGAGACCCAGGTCAATACCCAGCGGCCATGGGACTTAAGCAGGATCGGGCTCTCATAATATTCATGCTGGCCGCAGGAATCCTCCAGGGGCACCTGTATCTTGCGCGGCATCTCGGCCAACTCGACCATGCTCGGTTTCAGTTTCGCGATATAGACGGCGCGGGCCTTCACATCCGTGTCGCCGGCGCCCCACAGCAGGTATTTCGCGCCGTCGTCTCCGGGGACAACATAGGGGCTCAGCCCCTCTAAGGGCGTTCCATCCACGTTTCGCATCGGTCCCTTAAAGACATCCGTATAGGGGCCCGCGAGATTGTCGGCGGTGAAGACGCCGATCTCGAAGCGCCCGTAGTCTGCCTCCGACGCCGAGCTGACCCTGAACGGCGCATAGGCGTAATAGCGGCCGTTAGCTGGAATCCCGGCGTCACCGTCCCAAAGTGCGCCCCCCGAATTCCACGAGACATCGCGCCCGGTCACGATCGAGCCGTGATCGACCCAATGATCGAAGTCCTTCGTGCTGTAAGCGTGGAAAGCAAACATGCCCTTGAAGTAGTCGTTTCCCCGCATGAAGACCGTCGTGAACGGATCTTGTGTGGTGAAGACATAGAGGCTGTCGCCTATCTGCCGGCAGGTCGGGTCTGAATTGAACAGGTAACCCGGCGTGATAAGCTTCTCGGCGATGGCGGGCGTCGTTACCGTCAGGGCAGCGGCCGCAAGTAGTCCGCGAAAGATACTGCGCGTCTTCATTCGAGTCGTTAAAGGTGTGCGTAGGTTGACCGACGACCCGGGCCTGATATCTGGAATGTTCACCCGATAGCTCCCTTAATTGCTGACATACATGTCTTATTGTATTTATATGACAGGATACCGGCAAAGTGCCATCAGTCAAGTCACCATTATGATTGTTTTTGATGGTTTATAAATATGATCGTCGGGCCTGTCGGAGCATTTCAAACGGCCAGCATAGAGAAATTATCATTTAAATACAAATATATAAATACAATACGCCGATCAATACAACTGTGTAAGCACGTCGGATCCACATCATATAACATCATTTACACATCATTTAAATGCTTGACATTACATCATGGCGCGCGCTTTAGATGCCTCGCACACCATGACAGGTCGCGAAACGATGCAGGAGGCTTAGACCTCCGCAGGACAGGGAAGTCAGATGAGTCAGGAAAAACCGACGGCGCACAATTCGCTGTATGTCGTCGGCGTGGCCGCCACGGCCGCGCTCGGCGGACTGATGTTCGGCTTTGATGTCGCGATCATAACGGGCGCTGGACCGTTCATTGAACAAGCCTTTCAACTCGATCACCTGCAACTCGGCCTGGCGTTCAGCTCCTTGCTGTTCGGCTGTGTCGTTGGATGCGCCGCGGCCGGGACGTTGGCCGATTTGCTTGGCAGGCGCGTGATCATGCTGGCCGTCGCCCTGGTTTTCGCGGCTACGACTGTCGCGACCGGCCTGGCGAATGACTTCCCGAGTTTTCTTATCGCACGGTTTTTAGGCGGCCTGGCCGTCGGCGCGGTATCCCTGGTCGCGCCGATGTACGTTGCCGAGGTGGCACCGGCCAGGTTGCGCGGGCGCCTGGGCGCCTCCTACCAAATGGCCGTGGTTACGGGGATATTGGGCTCTTACTTCATCAACTATGCCCTGCGTGATACAGGACCCGATGCCTGGCGGTATATGTTCTACACCGGTGTTGCGCCATCCGCCCTCTTCTTCCTTCTCATGCTGATGAGCCCCGAAACACCACGTTACCTCGTCCTGAAGGGCCTGCATGATAAGGCGAAAGCGGTCTTGAGCCGTATCGCCGGTACGGGCGTGGAAGAGGAACTCAATGCTATTGAACGCGACATCGCGGAAGGCAAGGCCGACAAGACGCCGGCGAGAAAATCCGGTTTGGCTCGTGCTCTCACCGTCAGCTTTTTCCTCGCCATCCTGATCCATTTAAGCGGGATCAACACGATCATCGATTATGCCCCCAGTATTTTCAAATCCGCGGGCTTTCACCTCGACGCAGCCCTTCTATCGACCTTCGTCGTCGGCATCGCGATTTTCGCCTTCACCATCGTTTCCTTTTTCACCATCGACCGTTTCGGACGTCGCCCTCTCTATGTTTGGGGGTCGATCGGCATGGCTGTTGCGTTGCTGGCGATGGTAGGAGCGGTCTTGACCGGCCATTTCAGCGGACCGTTCGTTCTGACCTTCATCGTGATCTACATCATGTTTTTCAGCGCCTGCATCGGTCCTGTTTTTTGGACCCTGCTCCCTGAGATTTTCCCCAATGCCGGACGCGGCAAGGCCCTCATTGTACCCGTTCTGACCCAATGGGTGGCGAATGCCGTCGTCGTGCTCTTCTTTCCTGTCGTCTTCCACAAGCTGGGTCAGGCGGGGACCTTTGGCCTTCTTGCGGCGGCCTGCATCGCCCAGGCCTTATTCTTTCATCTCTTCGTACCGGAAACGCGCAATCGCTCCCTGGAGGAAATTGCTCACGCCTGGAAAGGGCCTGCAAAATGAGCATCCTCTACGGCAAAACCTACACGCGCCGCGACTTGGCGGCGCATACCGGCCAGTTATCGCAGTTCGCCGGTGTGCGCCTGATGACCCTGGGCGATGGTGTCGAACGCGGCGTGCGCCTGCTCGAATTCCGCACCGGCTCGGGCCTGCGCTTTACCGTCCTGATCGATCGCGCCATGGATATCGCCGACTGCGAGCATAATGGCCGCGCCGTCGGCTGGCATTCGCCGTCCGGTTTCCGCCATCCCGGTCTGCACGAATACGAGGGTGAAGGCGGCCTCGGCTTGTTCCGCTCCTTTTCCGGCCTGATGGTGACTTGCGGGCTCGATCATATCCTGTTCATGGATGAGGATGCCGCGGATCATTACGCGTATGGCCCGCGTAAGAGCGTGAAATCCTCGCTGCACGGCCGTATCGGCACGATACCTGCTCGGCTTACCGGCTACGGCGAACGATGGGAGGGCAACAACTGTATCCTTTGGGCCGAAGGCGTGGTCCAGCAATCGACCGTCTTTGGTGAGGATCTCCACCTGATCCGGCGCATCGAGGCGACTGTCGGCTCGAACCAGATCCGCTTACATGACCGCGTGGTCAATCACGGCTTCTACCGCACGCCGCATATGTACTGCTACCACATCAATGTCGGCCATCCGATCCTGGCCGAAGGATCGCGTTACGTCGCGCCGATCCGCGATGTGCTCTGGGCGTCGCATGCCGGTACGTACGAGACTCAAGGGGTCGGCTATCGCACCCTGTCCGGACCGAAAATGAACTTCCATGAGCAGGTCTGGCAACATGATATGCAGGCTGATGAAGCGGATCGCGTCAGCGTCGCACTGGTCAATGACGAACTTGGTTTCGGTCTTGAGGTCGTAACCCGCAAGTCGCAGTTCCCGGCCATGTACGAATGGCAAAACCTGCAGGCCGGCCACTACGCGCTTGGGATCGAGCCTTCCACCAACCACGTCTTCGGCAAGCCCTTCGCCAAAGAGCGTGAGGAGCTCATCTGGCTCGAACATGGCGACGAGCGCCATTATGAAACACAGCTACGCATCCTCCCTGATGCGGCGGCGGTCAGCGAATGTACGACCCGTATAGCGGCTGCCGCAACTCAGCCGGAGGTGGATTACCCGGTCCCCTCCGGCTCTTTTCCTCCCATAATCAGAAAATAGGGCCATGCAGGATAAGACCATCCTTTATACCGGCGCCGCTGGCGGGCTTGGTCTGCAGACCACGCTTCGTTTCCTCGAACGCGGCG
>FSSX01000010.1_pt1 | contig 14662 bp, 4 predicted proteins | sample 1637051 | NCBI WGS metagenome assembly FSSX01 (sample SAMEA3914819, study PRJEB12502) | metagenome | biome: forest; material: soil | place: Canada | collected 2010-06-26 | depth 0.3 m
CGGAGAAATAGCCCTTGTCCGAGCCGGAACCACCGTAAAGGATGTCATTGCCGCCACCGCCGGTCAGGCTGTCGTCATTCTGGCCGCCGATCAGGGTATCGCCGCCGCCATAACCGAACAAGGCGTCGTCGCCGATGCCGCCATCGAGATATTCATTGCCGGAGGTGCCGGTCGAGCCGTGATAGCCGCTGAGCGTATCGTTGCCGTCGCCGCCGAAGCCGGTGGCGTTATAGACGTAGAGGGCGTCATTGCCGGCGCCGCCGTCAAGCGTGTCGGAGCCGTTGGTGCTGCTGACCAGAACGTCATTGCCGTCGTCACCCGACTGGGCGCCGCCGCCTTCGAGGCTGTCATTGCCGGCGCCGCCATGGACGGTACCGCTGGCGATGATGCTATCATTACCGGTGCCGCCATCGACGGAGTCCGCCCCTGTGCCGCCGATAATCGAGTCGTCGCCGGCTCCCCCCGACAGCATGTCATTGTCCGAGCCGCCGGAAATGGTGTCATTGCCATCGCCGCCATCGAGGGTGTCGCGGCCCGAAATGCCGCCATCCAGCGTATCTTGGCCCGTGCCGCCGAAGATGACGTCCGAGCCAGCGCCGCCGTCAAGGCGGTCGTAACCAGCGCCGCCATCGACCGTGTCGAGGCCATCGCCGCCCGTGAGAATGTCATTGCCGGCCTGGCCGCCGATGACTTCGTTGCCGGCGCCGCCGCTGATGCTGTCATCGAAGCCGGTGCCGACCAGGGTGGCGGCGTCCGCCGTTCCGGTCAGGATGCTGCCGGTGTTGGCTGCTGTGACGACAAGATCGATATCCGAGAAGCGCAGGACTTCGGCGGTGGTGACATGGTCGGCGCCGTCCGTGCCACGGTTGTCGACGACATAGTAGCCGCCCGAGCCGTCGCTGACGACGCTGTATAGAGTCCGGGCACCGGACGATGTGACAACGTCGTAGCCGTCGCCGGCGTCGATGGTGTCGCTGCCGGCACCACCGGTGATGAGGTCGTCGCCGGAGCCGGCTGTGATGCTGTCATTGCCTTCGCGCGCATTGATGGTGTCGTTGCCGCTGCCACCGAGGATATTGTCGACATCGTAGCCGCCGGTGATCGCATCATTGCCGGCACCGCCATCGATCGAAGCGCCATCGACATCGGAGATGGTGTCATTGCCGGCGCCGCCGTTCAGAGTGTCCTGGCCATAATAGCCTTCGATGACGTCATTGCCGTCGCCGCCATCGACACTATCATCGCCATAGTAAGCGTTGATGGTGTCGTCGCCGGCACCGCCGTCGAAGGTTTCATTGCCGCCGTAAGAGGTATGACCGAGCAACTGGTCATTGCCGTCGCCGCCCAGGGCGGTCGCTCCGGCGCGGGCATAGATGACGTCATTGCCCGTGCCGCCTTCAAGCGTGCCGGAACCGTCGATGATGTCGTTGCCGGCCTGGCCGAGCAGGGTCCCGGAGCCGGTGATGTTGTCATTGCCGTCACCTCCGTCCAGCAAGCCTGTGCCAGCCAGGTTGTCGCCATCGTCACCGCCATAGAGGGCGTTGGTGCCGGACCAATCGGTCAGGACGTCTTCGCCATTGCCACCGATCAGGGTGTCGTTGCCGGTGCCGCCGTCTAATGAGTCGCTGTCGAAATCGGGGTGGCCGTCAGTGTTGCCGTCGGCATTGTCGCTGTAGCCGCCGGCGCTGCCGTCGGAGCCGTAAAGGGTGTCATTGCCTGAGCCGCCGAGCAGGGTGTCGTCGCCGCTGCCGCCGATCATGGTGTCAGCGCCATAGTCGCCCTCGAGCACGTCATTGCCGATACGGCCAAGGACGATGTCGTTGCCGGCGCCGGCCAGGACATGGTCGAAACCGGACAGGGCATCGATGGTGTCGTTGCCATCGAGATTATAGCCGGCGCCCGACAGCAGGTCGTCGGCCGAGGTACCGGGGACGAACATACCCGCAGCCGGCGCCGTCAGGTCGAACTCGACATCGCCGATGATGAGCAGCTCGACGCCGGTCAGGACATCCGTGCCTTCGGGCGAGCCGGCGCGGTTGTCGGTTACGGTCGTGACGCCTTCGAGCGTGCTGATCGTGTAGTCGGAGACCGCGCCGGTGTAGTAGGCGACGTCGTAGCCAGCGCCACCGTCGATGGTGTCGTCGCCGTCCTGGGCGGAATCGCCGAGGAGAATGTCATTGCCGTCGCCGCCGTTCAGCTGATCGCCGCCGCCCAGGCCCGACAGCTTGTCATTGCCGGTGCCACCGTTGAGGGTTTCGTATCCGCTGCTGCCGGTCAGGGTGTCGTTGCCGTCGTCGCCGGCGCCCGTGCCCGCATAGACGGTGATCGTATCATTGCCGGTGCCGCCGACAAGCGTGCCTGTACCGATCATGGTGTCATTGCCGTCACCGCCGGACAGGCTGTTATCGCCGGAGCTATCGGAGATATAGTCGTTGCCCGCATCACCGCAAACCGTGTCCTCGCCGGCATCGCCGTACAACGAATCGTTGCCGTCGCCGCCCACAAGGACGTCCTGGCCATTGCCGCCATAGATCTGGTCGTTGCCGGCATCGCCGGACAGGCTGTCATTGCCGGTGTCGCCGGACAGGTAGTCATTACCGGCACCGCCGCCAACGGTATCATCGCTTTGCTGGCCGTAGAGCACGTCCTGGCCGTCGCCACCATCGATCAGATCATTGCCGATGCCGCCTTCGACATTGTCGCCACCGTCGCCAGCGCTGATCGTGTCATTGCCGGTCGTACCGTAAATCGTGTCGGAGAAGACGCTGCCCATCGTATCGACGCCGGGATTGCCCGCCAGGCTGATATAGTCGTCATTGAACTGGACCAGTTCGACGCCGGTCAGCACGTCCGTGCCGTAGGGCGAGCCGTCGCGCAGATCGGTCAGGGTGATCGCCCCGGTCAGACCATCGACCGCAACCGAGAAGTCCGAACGACTGCCGTTGACGTGGATGGTGTCGCCCCCGGCGCCGCCGTCGACCGCATCATTGCCACCGTAGCCATAGATGTCGTCATTACCGTCGCCGCCGGCAATGGTGTCGTCATAGTAGGAGGCGTGGATGGTGTCGTTGCCGGTGCCGCCACTCAGGCTGGTGGCCGTGGCCGACGCGCCGGCATCGAGATAGTCGTTGCCGTCGCCGCCATCGATCGAGCCACTGCCGGTGACGGTGTCGTCGCCGGCGTCGCCCGAAAGCGTATTCTGCCCGCTATAATCGTAGACATTGTCATTGCCGTCCCCGCCCGAGACGCTGTCATCGCCGGCCTCGCCGTAAAGCTGGTCATTGTCGGCGCCGCCGTCGATCGTATCCTTGCCCAGCCCGCCATAGACGATATCGTTGCCGGCGCCGCCGTCGATGCTGTCGGCGCCGCCATAGCCATGGATGACGTCGTTGCCGTCGATCCCGGTCATGGTATCGCCGGCGGCCGAGCCTTCCAGGGTGTCGGGATCGTTGCTGCCGGGAATGACGAGGCCTTGATACGAGACGTCCTGGTCGTTGAAGCGGATGACCTCGATACCGGTCAGGACATCGCTGCCATTATTGGGCGCGTCGCGATTGTCGGTCAGGGTAATGGTGCCGGTGTCGCTGTCTTCGATCAGGGTATAATCGGCGCGATTGCCGCTGACATAATAGACGTCGAGGCCGGTGCCGCCGTCGATCGTGTCATTGCCGCCATAGCCGTAAATGGTGTCGTTGCCGGCGCCGCCCGACAGGCTGTCGCCCTGATTGCCGCCGATCAGGGTGTCGTTGTCGTCACCGCCATCGAGGCTGTTGGCAGTCGCCGTATTGTTCTGGGTGGCGACGAGATAGTCATTGCCGGCGCCGCCGGTGATGGTCGCGCCGAAATCGACGGCATAATCCGCATTGAGGTAGTCATCGCCGGTGCCACCATCGAGCACGCCCGAGCCATAGACGGTGTCATTGCCTGTGCCGCCGCCCAAGCTGTTATGGCCGTAATAGCCCGAGATATAGTCATTGCCATCGTCGCCGGACACGGTGTCATTGCCGCTGTCGCCATAGATAGTGTCTGCACCGGCGCCGCCAGTAATGCTGTTGTCGCCCGTAAGGGCGATGATATAATCGTTGCCTTCACCGCCCGCGATGGTATCGCCATCGATGCTGCCGGTGACATTGTCGTCGCCCGCTCCGCCATCGATGGAATCGGCGCCGCCGCGACCGCGGATAACGTCATTGCCGTCAAGCCCCGAAATCGTATCATTGGCGGCCGAGCCATCGATTGTGTCAGCGTCGGTCGTACCGGTCAGGACGCGGCCTTCATAGGTGACGTCGGCGTCGTTGAAGCGGATGACTTCGATGTGAGAAATCGTGTCCGTGCCCTGGGGCGAGCTGTCACGATTGTCGACAAGCGTGATCACGCCGGTATCGGGATCGCGCGTCAGGGTGAAATCACTGCGATTGCCGTTGATGTACAGGAAATCGAGGCCCGTGCCGCCATCGACCGTATCATCGCCGCCACCGGCCGCGATGATGTCATCGCCGGCCCCGCCAAGGATGGAATCGTCGTAGCCGGCACCGGTGATCTGATCGTCGCCGGCGCCGCCGTCGATCGTGTTGGCGCCGGTACTGTTGTGTGTGCTGCCCCACAGGTGATCATTGCCATCACCACCACTTAGGCTGTCGCCAGCCGTGCCGGTGTTGCCGTAATAGTTGCCATAGACGATGTCGTCGCCGTCGCCGGCATCGATGTCGCCATTGGCCCAGATGCGGTCATCGCCGCTGCCGCCGGAAATCGTGCTGCGGCCGCTGCCGTCGTCGATTGTGTCATTGCCGGTGCCGCCGCTATAGGTGTCTTCGCCGGCGCCGCCCGCAAGAGCATCGCTGCCAATGCCGCCGTCCAGCGAGTCGGCATAACTGCCGCCGGTGACATAGTCGTCGCCATCGCCGCCGCTCAGGGTATTGGCGCTGGCCGTGTTGTTAAAATTGCCGGTGATGGTGTCGTTACCGGCGCCGCCCTCAATATGATCGCCCGCCGTCGTACTGGCGTAATAGCCGCCGTTGATGACGTCATTGCCATCGCCGCCGTCGATGTCGCCGTTGGCGCGGATGACGTCGTCGCCGGCATCGCCGGTGATGGTGTTGCGGCCGCCATCGTCGGCGATAAAGTCGTCACCGTCACCTCCGGCCAACGTATCATTGCCGGCCTGGCCGTAGATGACGTCGTTGCCGGCGCCGCCGTCGACGCTATCATTGCCGTCTCCGGCGCCGATGACATCGCGTCCGTCCAACCCGGTCAGGCTGTCATTGCCTTCATAACCGTAAATGGTGTCGGCGAAATTGCCGCCGGTCAAGTTGTCGTCGCCGCTGGTACCGATGCGTGTCACCGACCCTGTGTTGGCATCCTGTTCGGCGAACTGGACAACCTCGATATCGTAAAGGATATCCGTGCCGTTGGGCGAATGGTCGCGATTATCGACGACGGTCGTGACATTGCCGTTGACCGTGATCGTGTAGTCGGACTCCTGGCCGTCATAGACGGCGATGTCGATGCCGTCGCCACCATAGAGGCTGTCGTCGCCCAGGCCGCCGAAGATGGTGTCGTCGCCGGCAAGACCGTACATGCGGTCATTGCCTTCGAGGCCCTGGATGGTGTCTTCGCCCGCCGTGCCGATCACGTCCTCGTTGCCCGTCGTGCCGCGCAGATTGAGCCCGTCGCTGAGGTGATAGGTCGTGCCGCCGACGACGAGATTGTCGATCTTGTTGTAGCCGGTGGTGTTGAAATAGTCGTTGTTGAACTGGCCGGCCAGGGTGATGCTGTCGCCGTCATTGCCATAGTGGACAATCAAGTCGAAATAGCCGTAGCCGTAATTGCCGTTGAAGACGTAACCGCGCTCAAACCAGACATCGCCCATGGTGAGCGGGCCCTGAAGTTCGACCGTGTCGACATCGCCGCCGGCAAAATCCTGAATGCCGATGACGTCCTGACCGTCGCCGACATGGAAGGTGAAGCGGTCGTCGCCAGCACCGCCATAGAGGGCGTCATTGCCGGTGCCGCCGTCTATCGCGTCATTGCCGGCGTGGCCATAGATGACGTCGTTGCCGGCGCCGCCGTTTTCGATGTCATTGCCGCCATAGCCATAGAGGACGTCGTTGCCGCCCAGCGCATTGAGCACGTCATTGCCTTCAGCGCCCTGCACCCACTCGCCGCTTTCCGTACCCCGCAGATTGAGGTCCCCGGTCAGGCTGTATTCGACGCCGCCGATGATCAGGGTGCGCACCTGATTGTAACCGGTCGAGTTGAAAATCTGGTTGTTGAATTGGCCGTTCAGGCGGATGGTGTCGCCGTTCGATCCGTAGTGGATGATCAGGTCGAAATAGCCGTAGCCGTAATTGCCGTTGAAGGACTGGGCGCGTTCGAACCAGACGTCACCAATGGTCAGGTTGCCGAGGATTTCGACCACGTCGTTGTCGTTGCCCAGAGCATTTTGGACGTCGATTGCGTCCTGGCCGTCGCCTACATGGAGGACAAAACGGTCATCGCCGCCGCCGCCATACAAACCGTCATTGCCCGTGCCGCCAGTGAGGGTGTCCTGGCCGCCGGCGCCGTAGAGATTATCGTCGCCCGCGCCGGCATTGAGGATGTCATTGCCTTCATAGCCATAGAGCTGGTCGTTGCCGCCAAGCGCATCGAGGGTATCGTTGCCGCCATTGCCCTGGACCAGCTCATTGCCGTCGGTGCCGCGCAAATGCAGATGGTCGACGATATTGTATTCGACGCCGCCGACGATCAGGGTGCGGATCTCATTATAGCCGGTGGTGTTGAAAATCTGATTGTTGAACTGGCCATTGAGCTGGATCGTGTCGCCGTTCGAGCCATAGTGGATGACCAGATCGAAATAGGCGGTACCCCAATTGGGATTGAAGGCCTGGACTCTTTCGAACCAAACATCGGCCATGGTCAGGGCGCCCTGAATCTCGATGACGTCGGTATCGCTGCCATTGGCATCCTGGACGTAGAGAACGTCCTGGCCATCGCCGGCGTGGAAGACAAAACGGTCGTCGCCCGCGCCACCGTAGAGCCCGTCATTGCCTGTGCCGCCGGTGAGGGTATCGTTACCGCCTGCCGCGACCAGGGTGTCGCCGCCGGTTTCACCATTGAGGATATCGTTGCCTTCATAGCCATAGACCTGGTCGTCGCCGGCGCCGGCATTGAGCGTATCGTTGCCGCCCTGCCCCTGGACGAGGTTGTTGCTATCGTTGCCACGCAGATTGAGCGCGTCGGTCAGGCTGTAGGACGTGCCGTTGATGATGAGGGTGTGGATCTCATTATAGCCGGTCGCGTTGAAGATCTGGTTCTTGAACTGGCGATTGAGGACGATGGTATCGTCATTGGCGCCATAATGGATAACCAGGTCGAAATAGGCCGTGCCCCAATTGGGGTCGTAGGATTGCGTGCGTTCGAACCAAACGTCGGCGATCGTCAGGTCACCATTGATTTCGATAACGTCCGTGTCGTCACCATTGGCGTCCTGGACATTAACGGTGTCGTGGCCGTCGCCAATGTGAAAAATGAAACGATCGTTGCCCGCGCCGCCATAGAGGTCGTCGTTGCCCGTGCCGCCCATGACGGTGTCGTTGCCGGCCGCCGCTTCGAGGATGTCGTTGTCGGCGCCACCGTCGAGATTGTCATTGCCGCCGTAGCCGTAAAGGTGATCGCTGCCGCCGAGGCCGCTCAGGTGATCGTTACCGCCCTCGCCCTGGATCTGGTTGTTGTTGTCGTCGCCGCGCAGGTCGAGCGCATCGGTCAGGCTGTAGGTCTGGCCACCAATGGTCAGGGTCTGGATGGCGTTATAGCCGGTCGTATTGAAGATCTGGTTGTTGAACTGCCCGCGCAAGGTGATGGTGTCGCCGGCCGAACCGTAGTGAATGACGAGGTCGAAATAGCTGCTGCCCAAGTTGGGATTGTAGGACGTGGTCCGTTCGAACCAGACATCGGCCAGGGTCAGGTCGCCTTCGATAACGATACCGTCGGTGTCGCCAGTGGCGTAGTCCTGGACAATGATGACATCATGACCATCGCCGACGGCGAAGATGAAGGTGTCGTCGCCGGCGCCGCCGGACAGCTGGTCGTCGCCCTGACCGCCGCGAATGACGTCATCCTGGTCCGTGCCGGAGAGCGCGTCGTTGAACTCGGTGCCGATGATGTCAACCATGATGTTCCCTCGTTGTCGTGCCCGCTCTCACGGCGGGATGCAGGCGCGTGTGCAGACGCGCGGCGTAACATTGTCATCCCACAAATTCATGGGCATTAACAACGCGTTAATCTTTACAAATGCTGTAATGTAAGGCCTGTCACCCCGCGAACAGGGGGGATCGGCGGCACTTTTATGCCGTCCGATGCGGTTTGGCGTTACGGTATAATGTCCCCGGCGATCAGTTGCCGGCGCGCGGCAGGATCAGTTTTCCGCTCATCTGCTCGATCAGGTCCAGCTGCTGCGGCAGGCAGGTTTGCAAATCGTAGCGGCCGAGAATGGTGCCACGTGCAGCGCCGCGGATACGCGCGCGATCGGGGTTATCAAGCGCCATGGCAACCGTATCGACCAGCTTGGCCGGGCTGAAAAAATCGGTGAGATAACCGTTTTCGCCATGCCTGAGCACTTCGCGCACAGGCGCCGTGTCGGAGCCGATCATCAGGCAGCCGGCCGCCATCGCTTCCATGAACGACCATGACAGGACGAAGGGATAGGTCAGGTAGATGTGGGCGGACGACACCTGCAGGACGCGCATGAAGGCGTCATAGGGCAGATGGCCGAGGAAGTGGACACGATCAGGCAGGGGACCAATTTCGCGCAGCATGGCCTCTTTCCACGTACCACCTTCAGCCGGTGCCGAGCCATAGGAGACGCCGTCGCCGCCGACGATCAGGACCTGCGCGTTCGGCCGTGCCTTCAGCAGGCCGGGAAGTGCCCGCATAAAGGTCGGAAAGCCGCGATAGGGCTCGAGATTGCGCGCGACATAGGTGATGACTTCGTCGGCCGGTGTCACGATCAAGCCATTGGGCAGGCGCAGTTTGGCGTGTGGATTGGGCTTCGCCACGAAGGTGTCGATACCGTCGAAAATCGTGGCGATCTTGTCCTGAAAAGCCTTCGGGTGACGCGATTTCTGCCATTTGGTCGGGCTCCAGCCGCGGTCGGCCAGTTCCAGGCTGAGCAGCAGGTGGGCATTGCGTGCCCGCACTCGGCACTGGTCGTCGAGCGTCACCTTATTGGCCGGGTCGAAACCGAAATCGGCGCCAGACGCGGTGTAATAGAACTCGCAATAGCTAAGCAGCGGCGCCTTGGGGAAGGTTTCCTTGACGAACAGGGTCTCGCCCCAGCCGGGATGGGCAATGATCAGGTCGGGCCTGAAGCCTTCCCTCGCCAGTTGCTGGCACAGGCGCGCCACGCCCTGACCGTGGAGCAGGCCGTTCTCAAACTGGCGCAGATAGTGATGGGTCGAGGCGCGCGCCGTGCGGTGGGGGGCATAGACCAGCTTGCGCACACCTGGAATTTTCAGCGTCTTCTGTTTGGTCAGGAAGACGATCTCATGGCCCGCATTTACCAACAAAGGCACCAGATGCTTGAACTGGCCTGGCATGTTCTGGTGGATAAATAGCAGCTTCATGAGCGAAAATAGCCGCTGACTTCGCCGCCTTGTCAAGTTACACAAACCGTCATGAAGAATGACGGTTTGTGTCTTTCTTAAGCTCAAACGCCGCACTGGGCGTCCCCCATGGCTCGCGCAACCATGCGTGGCGGGCGCTTGCCCGCTGCCTGCGGAGGCTGTCAGGTAACGACGTAATTTCATGTTTGTATTTCTGACGGTAAAATCTATGCTGTGGTGAATCCGGGGATTCCGCGCGGTGACATCGTCAAATCGTATTGATGGTTGGAAAGCTATCGGCGCTCATTTCGGCCGCGACCGCACAACGGTCATGCGCTGGGCGCGGACGCGCGGGCTGCCGGTGCGGCGCCTGCCCGGCGGCAAGACCGGCACCGTCTACGCTTTGAAAGACGAACTCGACCGCTGGGCCGGCACGCAATCCGGTCTTGATGACGACAGCCATTCAGAGCCCGTCCCTTTGGCGCCGATTCGCGCCCTTGTGGCCGGCCACAAGCGCCTGGTCGTCGGCGGCGGCGCCGTTCTGGGTCTGGCGATGATTGCGACCGCGGTGATTTTCGCGGCGAACGTCCCGCACCGCGCACCCTCGCCTGACCTGCCGTCCGACCCGCGGATCAGCGCCCTGTATCTTCAGGCGCGGGACGAGTCGGCGCAACGGACGCCCGAGGATCTGCAACGCGCCATTGCCAAGCTGGAGACAACGACGCGCAGCGAACCGAAGTTCGCGCCAGCCTGGACCAGCCTGGCCGACGCCTACCTGTTGTCGCGTGAATTCGGCACGATGAGCGACCAACAGGCTTTCCCCAAGGCCCGGACCGCCGTCGAGACGGCCTTGCGGCTCGATCCGCAGTCGCCAGGTGCGCTGCGCGCACAGGGGTTTATTCTCTACTGGTGGGAAGACAGACCGCAGGCGGCCGGCAAGGCGTTCCGCCGCGCCATCGCGTTGGCGCCGAAGGACGCCCAGACTCATTTCTGGTACGGCAATGTCCTGGCCGACAATGGCCAGCATGTCGCGGCGCTGCGCGAACTGACCGCGGCGCGTCTGATTGAACCGGGTTCTGTGGCCATCCGCACCGACCTGGCCTGGGCGCAATGGTCGGCCGGTAACGAGGCCGAGGCGCGGCAAAACCTTCAGGACCTGGCGCGCAGCCACCCCGACTTTGCCGTCATCCACGATGCTCTGGCCATTATCCATATCGCCGACGGCGACTATGTCGGCTACGTCCAGGAACTGGCGGAATTCGCCCGGCTACGCCACGACCAGAGCCTGACCAAACATGCCACCGACCTGCGAACGGCGCTGGATAGCGGTGCCGACGAGGTACAAAGGCTGTTGATGGCGCGGCCACTGGCCGAAATCGCAGGGGGCAGCCGGCGCACCCACCGCTGGCCGGTCTTTCTCGCCTCGGTCGCCCAGAATCGCCAATTGACCCTGGACCTGCTGGGCCGGGCGGAGCAGCGCCATGAAGTCTGGGGCGGCGCCGGAGTCACGGCGCGCATCACGCGGCTATGGATGGACGATACGGAGATCAGCCGACTGATCCAGAGACGCAAGAGCCCGCCGGTAGAATAGGCCGGCCGACGCTCCCGATTGCCACTTGAGCAAGCGGCGATATTCCCCTGTTTGCAACAAGTTGCAACATGGGCAAACCGGCGAAAGCCGCCCACCCTGACCTTGCTGAAAAGCCGGCCCGAACAAGGGCCTGGCAGCAGGAAGGCAGGGTGCAACATGACGATATGGACACGCAGACGCCTGCTCGGCACGCTGACGGTCTTGCCGGCTGGCCTGCCCGCCAATGGCCATGCTGCGCCGATGTTCACCGGCCACACCCTGATCAAATCCATCATTCAGTCCGGGCAAACCGCCATCTGCGATGTCGCCGACTTCGGCACGGTGCAAATCCTGGTGCTAGTCGTCAATGGCACCGTCACCGAGGTCCATGCGCGCCGCAAAGGTATCTATCAGGCCAAGCAGGCGACGCGATCATACAGCCAGCGCGCCATTGCGCCGGTGGATTACAACCGTCTGATCACAGCGGCCGGCGGTCTCGGCCAAACCGTCAACGGCACGGCGCGCGCGACCTCATTTTTCAAAATCTATCAGACCGTCGGTAGCGACACGGCCGGCACGGCCGGCAGCATCGGCAATAACCAACGCTTCGATATCGCCACAGACCCGTTCTTCGCACTGTGGACGTTCGACTACGACGCCCGCAGCCACACGTTTGGCTTCGATGCCCCCGGCATTCGCGCCGTCTGGACCCTGGAGGGCCAACCATGACACCACACACCATCCCTGTCCGCCTGCCTTTATGCGCGCTGATGGCAGCCGGCCTGATGGCCTGCGCCACCGTTCCACCGGCGACAACGTCAAACGTCGCCAATGACGACCATGGCCTTATGCGCAAGGCGGCCGCCGCTCTTCTGGCAGGCGATGCCCCGTCCGCCCTTCGCGGCTTCGGCGATGCGGCGGCGCGCAGCCCTGGTGATACCAACCGCCAGACCTTGCTGGCCCTCGCCTATCAGCAGTCGGCCGGCGGCGATCCGGAAACGCTGGATGTTGCCGCGGCCGGCTACGATCTCGCCTTGCGTGGCGGGCAGGACGCCTATTGGGCGGCGGTGCTGGCGGGGAAATCGGCCTATGACCGCGGCCGCTATGGCGATGCCGAAAATTATTTCGCGCAAGCTGTGTTGGCGCGACCACAGGATGCGCGTGCCCTGCTGGCCCTGGCGATGAGCGCCTATTTGGCCGGCGATCCGCAACTGGCGGCAATCAGCGCCGAACGCGCCGCACTGGATAGCCCTATGCGCAAGGACGCCTTGCGTATCGCAGCCCTGGCCTATGCCGCGTCAGGTCAGGGCGATATGGCGCGGATGCGTTATGCCGAATTCAGCCCGCTCGATCCGGGCGATGCGCCGGCCGTTCTGCGCCGCATCAGCGACCTGACGCGCACCCAGGACAGCGAGCCCTATCCCGACATGGGCGAGACCGCGCCCGAAGCGCCGGACCAGGTGTCGGTCGATGTCGCCATCATCCTCTCCCAGACCTCGCAAAAGGACAGTATCGGGCTCAACCTGCTCGATGGCCTGCAGGCACAATACGGCTTCCAGAACCAGCATATCAAATCGAGCAGTGACGGTGCGGGCATCGTGTCGCGGACCATTACCGACGCCATCACCATTCCGCAGCTGACCTATAATCTCAACCTGTTCAACCGCTTCGGCCAATATTACCAGGTCGTCGCCCGCCCCATGCTGACCGCCTATCGCGGCGAGCCGGCGGACTTCTTCGTCGGCCGTTCGGCCAAGATCGCCGTCGGCGGCGTCAATGTCGCCACGCTGGAAAACATCGACATCGGCACTGACGTCAAGGTGACACCGCTCGAGATCGACGCACAGCGAACCAAGCTGAAGATCGAGGTGACCCGGTCCTTCCTGTCGGCCGAACCTGCCGGCACGTTCAACGAGGCGCTCAATACCTGGCGCCAGACGGTCAGCACAACGGTCGAGGTCGACTTCGGTTCGACCCTGATCCTGTCGGGGCTGTCGGAAAGCGTACGCGATTCCAGCCTGTCGAAAACGCCTGTCCTGGGCGACGCGCCAATCGTCGGGTCCTTGTTCAACAAACGCATTACCACCAACAAGCGCGACGCCGTGCTGATCCTGGTGACGCCGTCGCCAGTGCGCACCTTCGCCGCCCAGGCATGGGCGCGGCCTGCCGAGGTCGAGCGCCTGATCGCCTTCTGGGACACGGTCGTGGCGCCCGGCAGCGACATGGCCGCCATCACCCGACAACTGGAACATGCCCGCCTGTTCACCCATGCCCGCCGCGACGATGCCCGCTTGACCTGGCCCGACCTGCCCCGCGATGAGGGTGAAATCGTCAAGGACCTGCTGCTGCCCTGAAGCTTTCCATAACTGAGACAAGGAGACCCATTATGCGTAATCCCATCCTGCTGGCCCTGCTGGCAAGCCTCGCTGCCCTGGCCGGCGTAACGGCCGCCAATGCCAGCGTCGAAACCATCTCCCCCGCACGCAGCGATCCTGACCGCAACTGCGCCCAGCCCCAGGAGCGCGATCCGTTCGCCGTCTGGCGCCAGGGCGACCCGGTGGCCCGCTTTGCCGGGTCCGGCACGGTGCGTTACGAGGTGTTCGGCCACGGCATCGACTTTTCGCCGGACGCCAGGACCACCGGCATATCCGGCGCCTGGGCCAAGCGCGTCGACAGCCATGGCGGCGGGGTCAACGCGGCGCACGGCTGCGGCAATATCGGCTCGATCGTCATCGACCTGCACCTGCCGGCCGTGACCTCGGCCAATTCCGGCGTCCTGCATATCGGCAGCGAGACCGTCGACATCCGCGCCGTGCCGCTGGTGGTCAGCGAACTTAACTGGGAACGGCAGAACCTGACCGACGGCGTCCAGCCGACCCAGGCTGAACTGCAGGCCCTGGACGCCGTTACCCTGCAAAACGCTGTCAATCGCTGCCAGCAAGGTGTGCAGAATCAGGACTTCATTTGCGCCATTAGTGGCTTCTTTTTGGCCGACACCTTGAACCAGGCCTGCGCGGCCTTTGTCGCCATGGGCGCTACCTGCGACCGGAATCACAGCGTCGCCGCCCGCGTGCGCGGCAGCGATTTCCGCAACACAGTCGGCAATTGCGGCGATGTCGACGGCTTGCGCAGCGCCTTGGCCGGGACCAATCCCCGTGTCCTGACTCTGACCTTGCCGCAAATCCGGGCGGGACATGTCGTGACGTGCTTTGGCCGCCCCGTCATCGCCAGCTATAGCTTCGAAGGTTCAGGCGCCATCGACGACACCTTCCCACGCGTCGATCAGACCGTGTCTCTTTCGCAGACCGGTACGGGCCCTGCCCTGGCACCGCTGGTCTATAGCGAAGAGCACGCGATCAATGGCCGGTTCAGCCAGTTCAACGTGCCAGTCGCGGCGCTGACCGATCTGGTCGGCGTCTATACCTGGGAGATCGCGCTCAATCCCGGTTCGACGTCGTCGGCCCTGCGACTGATCGTGCAATCGACGCCGGGC
>FSSX01000231.1_pt1 | contig 13081 bp, 2 predicted proteins | sample 1637051 | NCBI WGS metagenome assembly FSSX01 (sample SAMEA3914819, study PRJEB12502) | metagenome | biome: forest; material: soil | place: Canada | collected 2010-06-26 | depth 0.3 m
GATGGCGAGCGCGTCGGCGCGGTAAACGACAACGGCGAAGGGCGTATGGTCGAAGGCAAGGTTGAGGGTGTAGGTCGAACGGCCTTCGGAATCGGGCGGAGAGGCATAGGCCAGGCCCCTGGGGCGTTGCGGCGGCAACGGATCGATAATTTCGGCAGCGGCGATCAGTTGCGGGGCACTGGGATTCGAACGGTAGGCTAGCCCCTGGTCATCCAGCGTCGTGGAATCGCGCGAGGCCAGGGCCAGGATCGAGGTGCGCGAACCCTCACCGCCGGCCGGAAGCAGGTGGCCTGCATCGAAGGCGTGGGCGGTGTCGGCGCAAAGATAGATCTTGTAACCGGGATAATAGTTTACCAGCCGTGCGCTGCCGGTCAGGGGCTGGCCCGGCTGGCCGCTATCGTCGACAAAGCGCACGACCAGCCTGCCGTTATTGTCGATTAGGGTTTGGCGGACTGTCAGGGTTCGGCGGTCCTCCGGGTCGTTGCCGGCAACGGACAGGCGGACGGTTCCCTTGTACCATGTGACGGGATTGGGATCTCCGGCCTGTGGGTGGGGTTGGAGGACGTAGGTGTTAAAAACGGCATCGTATTGACGGGCGGCATTCGCCGGCGCGTTCGATGGTGTCGAGTCATAGATTGTCGCCATGCTCCAAACCCCGCGCAGCCGCCGCGAGACGGACGTCCCATCGGGGCGCGTAAAGGCCTCCGTGCGTTGGGTCCACGTGCCGTCGCCGATCGCGATGGTCGCGGCCAGGGGATTGCCGCTTCCCCAGTTGGCGAAGGTCGCCATGTTTTCGATCGCCATGCACAGATCACCGGAATGCAGGTCAGGCAGGGCGTCTTCGATCACCAAGGTATTGCCATCGGCGGTGGCGACCACGCCGGACGTGGTCGGTTTGCTGACTACAAAGATCGGATTGGCCCCGGTCGAGCCGGCCCACAGGATATCGGCGATGACGAGGCGCTGTCCCCCTGCCACCAGGACGCCGCCGATAAAATGCGCCTTCAAGGCCTGGGGCAGGTCGGGGCTGGCCACCTGGCCCGAACTGAAGGTGTAGGGCTGGGTCGCTATCTGCACTAACGTCGGGCTGACGTTTGTGACCGACAGGACGCCGCCTGTAACGTTGCTGGGGATATCGCGGCGGTGGAGAATATCGATCGTGTCGGCAAACCCGTAGGCATCGTCCTGCGTCATACCGTAGTTGCAGCAGACGCGCACAAGGGTAAGGTCGCTGTGCGCCTGTTTGAGCGCAGAGAGCATGGCCTGCTCAGTGGCTGTCGTCAGGACGAGGGTCGATTCTTCCTGGATGAATTGGGTTTGGATGTCACTGGGTGGAAGCAGACTGTTGCGCTTTTTGAAGACGGTCGCGTCCGTCGCGCGTGGAGGGCTTAACGCTGAGGGCCGTGAGAACAGGTCGACGCCGAAGACGGCGTAAGCATGAATGCCCGCTTCAGTTTCCTTGTGGATGAAGGCGCCGGCCGTCTGGGTTGCCGGGAACGGCGTCACCAGGATTTCCGGACAGGGTGGCGTGGCCGTATCGACATAATGATCGTCGTGGGCAATTTCCGGTTTACGCCAGACGGTCTCATTCAGGGCGCGATATTCGACCCCGTAGGACACGGGCAAATTGGAGCGCGACAGATCGAACACGTCCGGCGGCGCAAAAAAACCGGTCTCTGCCACATACAGCGCGCGGCAGCCGGGCTGGAGGCGGACATAGCGCGCCGTTCCGTCGGGCGTGTAGCCGTTTGCATCGGTCAGGGCGTAGGGCACGCCTGTGCCGGTGGGGACGCTCAGGCCGTAGCCGATGGCATCGAGTTCGGGCGTTATCGGCAAACGGCTGTCACCGAGGGCTGTCGGCAGGCTCATATAGAGATGGCGGACCGGGCGGCCGCCGCGGCCGTCGCCGAGATCCGCCAGGGTACGGTAGACGCAAAGATGGACGTAAGGCGTTGAGGCGGTAACGGCGGCGTCGACGTGGCCCAGGCCCAACATGCGCGCGCAGTGGAAATCGCTGGCCGCGACATTAAGGAGATCGAGGTAGCTCAGGCTGATCGTGCCGTCATCGGGATTGGCGCCGGCAATCCGCGCGATGGCCTGCGGGTCCGTGTTGCTTAACTGGACATAGGTCGCGACGGCCGCGCCAAGACCGGCTTGGGTGGCCGTCCAGCGGTCGTGGTAATTGTCGACGTTGACGAAGGCTGCGTCGGTGAAACGGGGCCAGACGCCATGGACGTTGACCTGACCGGGATTTTCCAGGCGGTTGAACACCGTTGGCTGATCGGTCGAAAGGGCAAAGTCGCCCACCGGCATCCACGCATGGTCGGCATTTAGCCGGGTCAGGACATCATCATAGGCGATGAAGGCGACGGACAGGAGGTGCGCGGAAATGCCCTGAACCCGCACGCAACAGATATTTTCGCCGTATAGCCGCGTTACTGGCCCGTCTCCGGGGGCGAGCAGGCGTCGCGTCGTGACGTGACGGGGGGCGGTCGGGCGGTTTTCGCTGGCGCCGACGACCTCGGCCCGCAAGGCATTTCCGGAAAATCCCAGGTCACAGGCCACGCTCAGGCGGCCGCGCAGCTCGATCTCAAGCGGATGGTCGCCGTAGGCCGCCATGAAGGCGGCGGTCTGGGTCAGCGGGTTGGCGACCAGCTTCGCCGCGGTATAGGCGACGGCATCCAGACAGCGGACGGTGAAGAGGTCGCGGGGCGTGCCGCTGCCGTTTTGGAAATAGAGGAGGCGGGCCGGATCATCGACAAAGGTCGCCGCAGCGGTGGCCAGGGCGAGTTGGCGTATCGGCGCATTGGACGGCCACGGGGCGCGATACAATGACATGACGTCAGCCGGTCGATTGAAGCCGACCGTCGTCCCCGCCAGGTCGCCCTTGGGCAGGTGCGTTGCCAGGGCGCCTGCCATAAACCAGCGTAACAGGATGCCGCGCGCAGCGTGGCTGCCGTCCGAGCCGGCCGCCTGCAGACTGAGATGGGGCGATTGCACCAGGCTTTCGCCTGACAGATCGATGCCGGACCCGCACAGGGGGGCCAAGGCGACATCGACCGGCTTTGTGCTCGCCGTCGCCGGGGTTTTGTCGGGCCGGGCAAGGGTGATGGTGACCTTTGTGGGTGCGAAGATCAGTTCGGATTTGGTATCGGCCTGGGTCTTCAGGGCCTCCGTACAGCAACAGCTCAGATCCCTGCCGGTGGCGAGGACCCAGCCGTCGCGGCGATTGCCGATGGGCAGGGTTCCAGCCATGAAGCAGGTGCCCGCATCCGCGGCCATGTCGCCGGCCGTCGTGCCGCCATCGAAACTCAGACCATAGTGCGCGGTGGCGGCAAGATCGCCGCCGAGGCGCAGGATGGCGGCGGCGGCCGATGCCGCGGAGCGCATGTCCCGGCAAAGGACAAACAGGTCGTCACCCGCCCCGGTGATACGCGATGGCAGGACGTGCGAGTTATCGAGTGGCGTTGCTCGCGCCAGGGAGCATACGGGTGAGCCGGAGGCAAAGGTGAGGGCGGCCACTAGGCTTGAAGGGTGCGTGTCGACCATGGCGCCGGTGACGACAAGGCCTTGCGGAGTCAGCAGGGCCGCGCGCAGGGACAGGCCCCGGCTTTCGCGGGCGCCGGCGACTGTCCAGCCGCCGAGTAGCTTGAGGTCGTGGTCTAACGACAGGAGAAGTCCGGCCGTCCCCATCGCGTCGTAAAGCATGGCGCCCTGGCTGTCCCACCACGGGGCGCGTGGGGCGCAATCGCCGCTAAGCATATATCCCGAAGGGGTAGCGGTGACGTCGAAGATGCGGGAGGCCTGGTCGGGGAGGTCGACGATGGCTGCCAGACGCGGGTCGCCACTGGCACTCAGTACCAACAGGCTGGCCGCCGGCCCCGGACGGCCGATCGCCGGCTGGGCATACCAGGCCGTGCACAGGAACTCCTCAGTGCCATCACCGCGTTTCGCCAGCTGGCCAAGGCTGAGCCAGCCCTTGCCATGAAAGGGGTGTGACCAGGTCAGAATTCCGCCGCGATCCATGCGGAGCACGGCGAAATCGCTGAAACGTTCACCATCCGGTGAAAATTTCAGACCGGCCAGGAGCGCGAAACCGCCGTCGTTACAGGCGACCGCGTCCACTAGGTTGAGGGGGTAATCGGACAGCGCAAGCGACCGCGACCAGACAATTGTCCCGTCGGCGGCAAGTGCGGTGGCGACGGCGCCGCCGAGGGCCAGGGTCGTAACCGGCGCCGCCGCGGCGGCCGCGAGGATGATCCGCCGGATGCCGGTGCTCAGCGTGTAACTGTTGGCGAACGTCATCGTGCGACTCCTCAGGGCTTGCTAAAGGGGTCGCTGGTGACGGTTTGCGCCGCATAGGCGTTGCCGGTCCAGGTCTGACGGGTGAAGGCGATGGCGACGTCCTGGGTGGGAAACACCGTGTTGCTGGTCATGACGAAGGCCTGGCAACGGTCTTTCGAGAACAAGACGTGGATATTGGCCTGTTCGATCGACGAGACCAACAGGCGGATGGCGCCGTCGAGTTGGTCGGGCGGCAGGCGCGGGTCGATCAGTGGTTCCAGGCTGCGAATCCACAGGGCATAGGTATGGCCGCTGGCACGATTGCTGACGAAATTGAATTCGACAGTGACCACCGGTGCGGGGGAATCGAGCCTGAGGTGAGCGAAGATCAGCCGGTCAAAGGGGTCGGCATAGGCGGCCGTGTCCGAACCGGGCTGTTGATCGACCATGGCCAGCGCCGAGACTAACAGACCGGGCTCGTCCGCGGTGGCGGCCAGGTCGTGGTCGAGGGCAAAGACAGCCAGCGCGCTGGTCCCCTGTGTGTCGGTCAGCTTGTAGCTGTTTATGTGCGACGCGAAATCGGCATAAAGCGAGGTGCGGAAGGGATAACGCGCCACCTCGGCGACGCCGTTGTCGTCCAGGTTGCGATTGAGGACGACGACTGTGTACAGTTTGTCGGGCAGGAGGTCGCCCATGCTGACCTCAAGCGCCTTGCTGAGCGGTGTGATCGGCGGGCCAGCGGGGGTAAGACAGGCGAGACCCTCGGTGGCGGAATTTGACGGCAAGGTCTGGAAGCCGCGGACGGCCCGAATTTCGCTGGTCAGGCGAGGCGCCGGATCGATCGTCCAGGTCTCTTGTCCGGTCAGCGGCGCGGCGATATGAACGGCCGCCTGAGGTTCGGGTGGGCCGTTGGTGGGTGTGGCCTCCGCTGGGTCCTTGACCAGGAACTCAAGCGCGAAGTTGCGTGCGCCGGCGCCGACATCCGGCCAGGCGGCGAAGAAATGCCAGGCGTGCGGGTGACTGAAAAACAGCCGGATCACGACATCGCGGTAATAGGTCGGCTGGGCGTAGAGCAAATCGCCGCGCGCGTCGGGTGTCGACCTGTCGTCGATATAAAATTTGAGCGCACGTTCGGGAATTTCCGGGCGGCCGTCGTCAGGCACCGTGGTGGATGCATCGGCCGGCGCAGTCATCTGGTCCGACATCTGGAAGGCGTCGAAAAAGCCGATCGGGCCGTCGGTGCGGAAGTGGACATAGTTGGTCTGCGACGCCCTGGGCGCGACATGACCCTGTTCGTCGGTGACCGTATCCGAGGTCGTCAGGCTGATGCGATAGATCTGGTTCGGTTGCCAGATGGGCGCGATGACGCCTGAGGTGGCGAGACGCAACCGGTCCTGCTCGGCGGCGATGGCGGCCAGGTCGGGTATGGTCTGGTTGAATTCATAGTCGTCTAGCGACAGGTAACAGACATTGTGGACGAAGGTGCCGCAGGTCCAGCCGGGCGGCACGCCCTTGGTGTCCGCTGCGGCTGAGGCCCGCAGCGCCATGATCCTGGCCTCGGTGCTCTTTATCTGCGCCTGCAGGGCGGCGATGTCGGCCGCCAGCTTAACGCAATCGACCAGAGGTCTCTTGGGTTTGAAGCCAAACGAGCGGAGCAAACCCGACGTCAAGCGACTGAGCAGGGATTTGGACGCGACGGCGGGCTTCACGGCGGTGGGCTTCATGCCGGCGGGTTGGGGTTTGGCCGGAGACATGGTGCCGCAGGCGGCGGTATAGGTTTTTTGCCTGTCCGCCAATTGTTGCTTTGCAGCGTCGAGTTCGGCCGTGGCGGCCGTCAGTTCTTTCGCCGGATCGCCGGCCGTGGTGCAGGCGGCGGCCTTCGCCTTGGCAAGCCTGTCGTTCAAGGCTGCGATAGCGGCGTTGATGGTCCGCTGTCCGGCCGCATCCGCAACCACCCAGTTGTCGCGCAGACTCGTAATCTGGTCGACCAGGCTGTTGATAAGGAGCCAATCCGGCGCCGGGGTCTCGACGACCACACGATCGACGGGATTGGCCGGGTCGTCGTAACGCAAGGCGGTAACGACCGTCGAGCGCGGCACCAGGATCGGCGCGACAATGTCTTCATAATCCGGCGGTGTCCACGGACCGAAAACCAGGTCGCCCTGGCTGTCGCGAACATCCGGCACGGGCTTGCGTCTTTGCCAGCGTACCGTGATGGCGGGTGCCGTGCTGAACACCGTCATGTCGACGGTGACGGCCCGTTCGAGGAAACGGAACTGTGCCGTATCGCCCGGTGAGAAGGCCAGGGCGGCGGGCGCGAGACCGGCCATCGGAAAGGCGACGGCTTCGGCGCGGCGGCCGGTGACGCGGTAGAGCACGCCTTCGCGGACATAGGCCGTATTGGCGTCGAGCGCTTGCGGGGCCGGCCAGGTCAGGCAGCGCTTGTTGCGCGACGGGGTCACGCACAGGCTGGATGACGCAGTGACACCCGTTTCGTCGGGGCAATAGCTGTCGCCCGTATCCATCCAGCTGAAAGGCGTCTGGCCCAAGAACCGTATCTGGCTATAGGTCGTATCCTGCTTTTGCCAGACGCCGAGCGGGAGACTATCCATCTGGGTGATGGTGGCCGGGTCGAGCAGCGCCGCCTGGGCCAGGGCCCGGTAGGGGTGATATGGCAGCCACGTACCGGCTGGCCCGCGGATGTCGATGCGGACGTCGTCCAGGGTGTAGGCATGTTTGACGACGCGCGAGCCGTATTTCGGCGGCATGGCCTCGATATTGGCCGCCGGCGGGCTGGTATAGCCGCCGATATGGGCGGCGACACCGGACGGATCCACTGGCTTGGTGAACTTGACGTCGATGAAGCAGTCGAGCGGGATCACCTTGGCCGCGGCGGGCTCGGGGCTCATGGAATATTCGACAGGATAGGTGGTGTTCGACACCATATGTTGGGCCGTACAGGGCGGGTTGTCGGCCGTCGCCATCACCAGGACCGCCGTGCGGTCGACGGCCTGCGATTTTTCCCATTTGAAATCGACGTCGAAACAGGTCGTGAAAGTCTTGATCTTCAGATTTACACTGACGCAGACATGGACGGAGCCCGAAACGAGAAAGGGCTTGGGCGCCTCGACGGTCAACTGGGCCGCCAGTTCGATATGCAGGCCGAATTTGAAGAGATGGGCGTCGAGATAACCGCCCAGGGCGATGCCGCCGCCGGCTTGGAAGCGCTCGAAGGCGACATAGGCCCAGGTATCGAGATAGGCATGCGCCGATACCGAGACCGGGCCATAGGTCTTGGCGAAATCGAAATGGACGCCGGCGCCCATCTCGACGCCGGATGCCGACAGCATCAGGTAGGCGTAGCCGTCGAACATGCTCAGGATGCGGGCGGTGACCGGCTTGTCCTTGGTGCCCAGATGCATGTACCAGGCGGAGGCGTTGTGGAAGAAGTAGGCGGCTTCCATGACGGCGTTCAAATTGAGCAGCGCGCCGCCGTCCTTAGGCAACAGATAGTTGATGCCGGCGCCGGTCTCGATGGTTTCCGGCGATAGGGCAAGATAGGCATAGTACGGCGGGTCGTCGTCGATCGAGACGGCGTGATCGCCGAGAATGTCAGCCCGGCCTTCCAGCATGACGAGGTTGGGTAGGGACACCATCAAGAGGAGTTGCGACGAAAACGTCTTGCCATTGTCGGCCTGGGTGATCAGCCCGACGCCGACCCCGACGGAGAATGGATTCGAAGACCCTTGGGTGTGGTCGGGTGTCACGAACTTCTTGTAGGTGACGCCCTTGACGTCTTGTTCGGCGCGGAAGTAGTCGCCCCAGCTGGCGTCGATCGCCAGCGGCGGCACGATGGCGTCCTTGGACGCCACATAGCGCAGGCCGAACAGACCGCGCAGCGAACTGATGCCGAGCGGTGTCGAACCGAGCGGTATCGCCTTGGGCAGGTTGAGATTGACGTCCACCAGCCAGGCCGGATAGCTGGTATCGTACTTCATCGCCGCCCCGCCGACGATCTTGCCCTTCATCAGTTTGAACGAAATCGAACCTTCATAGACCGGGTCCTTCAGGGCGAGATAGCCTTTGAGGATAAGGGCGGCCTCCTCCTCGGAAGCACTGCCGGGAATGCACAGGTCGATGCCCAGTCCCTCGATGCGCAGGAAGTGGTGTTTGGGGCGGGGCGGACTGGCGCCGGCATCATTGTCGACGGTGTAATAGAACTTGATGCCATCGCCGCGGCCGCCGCAACGGCCGGGATCGACGCTGATCGCCGCGTCGAGCCCGAAATAGCGGTACTCGCGCATAAGCCCTTGGAAGTCTTGCTTATGAGAGCCGAAATGCAAGGCCGTGATCGCGATCTTGGCGGGACCGATATGAAGGGCGACGCTTTCGGGGAGGGGGACGACACCACCCTTCAACTCGATGCTGCCGTCGGAATGGATGGTGAAGCCTTTAAGGGCTATCGGCTTCTTGATCAGGCTGCCCAGGACGCAGGTTGGATCGAAGGTGAGGACGCCGCTCAGTTCAAGAAACACCTTGTCGCCGGTCTTGCCGACCTTGACCTCCTGCGCCTTGAAGGTGAAGACGTCGGGCCAAGTGAAGTCGTGGCCGCCGGGCGTGCTGGCGGTGACCTCGAAGTCGCCGTCGTGGCTGAGGAACAGTTCTATAGCGATCGGCGCCGCCTGGAACTTCGGCACGGTCAGGCTGCCCTTGATCGAGCTTTCTAGCAGGACATTCTGGCGGAATTTCATGTCGAACCTGGAAAATCCGAGCACGAACCCCTTACGGGCGCCCGAGGACGGCTTTTGGCCCAGTACGAAGGACAGTTCGGTTGTGCCGTCGGCGGGCGCGCCGATCGCCAGGACCTCCAGTCCAATGAGACCTGACAGGCCTCCCGTACCGATCAGCATGTCGCGGGCGACGACGGCCAGGGTCGTCGTCGGACCGTTGGGGGGCTGATAGTTTGAAAACCACTTGGCTGGCAGGCCAAGGATCGCCTTGCCGACAAAGACGCCCATGAAATCCGCCGGCCGGCCGTCGGCGTCGGCCTCGGCGATATTGCTGGTGCGGCTAAGGTCGATCTTGATGTCTTCGAAGTCGAGCGTCAGGCCGAACCCAGGTATCATCGAGCGCGTCAGAGTCGCTGCGACGTCGTCGTTGACGCTGATGTCGAAGCCCGTCGCCGAGTCGTAGCTTAGCCCGCCAGCGGTAAAGTTGAGGCGCGACTTCGGCGGATCGTCGGGCGGATCGTCGATCGGGTCGTTGTTTGCATCGATCGGCACAAGCACGCTTCTCGGGATGTCGACCGCCATCGCCACCTGGTCGAGACCCAACGAAAACTGCGGCAGCAGCAACGCCTCCAGGTCGTCGCGCGTGATATCGCCGAACCAGCCCTGGAACAGCGCCACCAATTTATCGATACTGCCGTCGAGATCGCTGAGGTCCTCAACCGCCGTTTCAAAGGCGGCCTGGAAGATGTCGATGTCGGCCTGGACGCTCTGGCTGATCGCAGTGACTTGCTGGAGGATATATTCGATTTCGCTGTAGCCGACCGGCGGATTGGTAAGCGTCAGCGCCGCCAGCGGCGACGCGCCGCCCTGCCAGCCCTTCAGCAGGTTAACCAGGGCGAGGTAGGGCTGGGGATCATTGATGAAGGCGCCGATGATGCCTTCGAGGAACTGGGCCTCGCTGACGTCGGCCAACTCGAGGAAGACGTCGAGGAACGCCTTGCCCGTGCCGGCGAAACTCAGTGTTTCAAACTCCGGGATATATTTCAGGATCGCCCAGCGGTATTCGAACGACAGCGAAAGCTCGGAGATGGCGTTATCGTCATCGGCTGGAAAGAAAATGATCCGCAATCCCGACCCGAACAAGTCGAAGCCGAGTTCGCGGGTGATCAGGGTAAGGCGATAGGATTTACCGTCATTATCGCGGCTGGTCTCGACGACCAGATCGCGATAGGCCAGCCTTGTCAGGGCTTGGTCGATGGCGTCGGCGACAAGCTGCCCTGAGGGAATCATGGTCGCATCGACCAGTTGCGAAAGAGGAGGGAAGGCCTGGCTCATCTCGGTCATCCCCTAAGGCGCGTAGTCGAATAGATGAATCAGATCGTAGTCGACATAGACCGGTGTGCCGTCGGGCTTGGTGACGATCTTGTCCGACGCGCCGCTGTTGTTGACCGGTGGCTGCGGAATCACCAGGCTTGGGCGCGTCGGGTCCGAGCTCGGCAGGCATAGGTAATTCATCAGTGCCGACGTGGCGGCGGGCACCTGTGCGGCATTGGCCGCGCTGAGCTGCTGGGTCAAGATCAGTTCGTTCATGCGCTGGATCATCCGGCGCACCATGGTTTCGAACATGGCATAGGCGCGGAAGCCGCTGAGAGTCCAATTGTATTTCGGGCCCTCAGGTGTGCCATAGCCGACGACATACTTTCCGATCAGGTTCTCCAGCAGAATTCTCTGGGCTGGCGTGAATTTTTGCCAGGTGGACGCCGGATCGATCCAGCCACAACGGTCGGGACTGACATAGCCATCGGACGTGAAATCCAGCACGATGTCGTCGCCGTCGCCGAGGGTCACCGTGCCCCGGGTAATGCGAAGCTGCTGGAACGTAGTCTCCTGGGAACCCGCCTGACCGACTTCCTTCTGGTTGTCGTCCGTCACGACCTCGAACTGGCCGTTGACCCGGCGCAACTTTCCGATACTTCTGGCCGACAGGCTGGAGTGGATGGTGATGGCAGCAGAGGGATCGCTAGCCAAACGCGTCAGCAATCCGACAATGACGTCGTCTAGGTCGCCGGCCTGCGATCCTGCCCACATTGTGGACCGCTGCGTCATGGTAATCATGAAGTTATTAGCGCCGAAAGCAAGGGTCGCGGCGGCCCGGCCCTGCGGCGGCGGCGGCGGTATGGCGCAGTTGAAGGCGACGAGGACCAGTTCCTCGCGTTGCCCGCTGGGGTCCGGGATTAGGTTTATATCGACGGGATCTGTCCGGAACGCTCCTGAGAACTTAGATGCGGTGGCAGGGCGCACGAAAACACGCCCTCTGGCCGAACCGACGCTCGTATAGGACAGGCCGGCGCCGGAGGCCTGCTGCTGGAAGTAGCAGGAGTCGGAACGAAGGGCATTGAGTTGCAGAAGGACAGGCGTAGTAGTCTTGCTGCTGCTTCGCACGTCCACGCGCGAGGACCAATTTGGCAGGAGGGACATGCTGCCATTCCACGGTTTGTCAAGACCAAGATAGGCGAGGAATGATCCATTGGAAACAGCGATATCCGTTACCGGATCCTGGATTCCCAGATAGGTAAGATTATCGGTATTGGTGACCGTGCCGTTACCCTTCAGGCTGTAGCGGACAAAGGGCAGGGCGTAGCTGCTGTAGCCGAACAGGGACCTCGTACTCGTGCCGTCGCCCGTGCCGTACAACTTGAAATCACCGAATTTATCGATGACGAAGACGCTGATGCTCGACAATATCTGCCGCAATTCGTTGTCGGCGGCAGTCTGAATGGCGTCGCGAACATCGCTAACGAAATGGAAAGCCACAGGAATCTTGTCTTCAGGGGCAAGCCCCTGATGCGGCGGCTCTACATAAACATGGTTGCGTCCATTGGCGACATTTTGCAGCCCATGGTTGATATATGGGACGAAATTAACTTTGAGATTTGTTGCCGCCGTGCTGAGAAGGTCGAATTCTGCCACGAATCCCTTGATGAACGCGTTGTCAGGCGAGTCGATATCAAGAGTCGGCCAGACCGCCGACGTGATCAATTCCTGCACACCGCCAGAATTTCTCGTCTCGTGGAGAAAGTTTGACCCAACCCTGACGACCGCACGTAGCTTTTGCGATTTTGGAAACAAGGTGTAAGTCTTATCCCGTATGGCTTTCTTGACGAAAAGATAAAGTTCGTAAGGCAGAAGATGCAAGGGAACGCCCGAAGGCCACAGAACACTGCCTGCAGCGATAACAGTGCTTTTATCTAGAAAGCACCAGATGACAAAATGATAGAGGCCGACATATTGGAACAGCAGGTAGTTTTCGTAGCCGGGCTGGCCCCTGAGGGCGACTTCCGTCTCGTTCAGGAGCTTGAAGAAATCGGATGTGGAGTTGACCGCAACCGGCAATGAATTGACCGTGCGCCGCTTCAGGGCGGGATTATTGCTGCCTGCAACGGGATAGATGAGCAGTTGTGAAATCCAGCAGTCGTATATGTCCTTTGTCAGCTGATGCGCGAAGGTCGGGACCGTTGGATAGCTAGGATAAATGTCGCGGACAAAGGCGACGAATTTCGTGTGAAGATCGGTCCAGCCGGCAATATTGAGCGCAAGCGGCAGGTTAGCGCCGGTAAGCTCGGTTGCGGTCGTTGTCGCGGCGGCGCTGTTGATGTTACACACGAGCGAACACCTGCAACGACGTTGACACCTCGATCCGCGACACCGTTGAGCCGCTAGCCGCCAAACAGGACAAAGCCAGGTACATTTCGGCGTAGGCCTGCCCATCCTGCGAAAAGAGGTGTCTCGACTGGATGCATAGGCGCGCGGTGCCGTCGATGGATTGGGCATCCACTGCCATTTGCCAGGCCTGGGATAGCTCAGTTGCGGTCAGCGACAAAAGAGCGACATGATCGAGCGCGGCCGGCATGCGGGGGGCGTTTCTGGTCGCCGTTTCGATGACATTAACATTGGCCGGCGGCACGCCCTGATCGCCCGCCGAAAGAGCATGCGTTACCAGGGCTTTCGACAGGCGCCGCGCCAGAAAGCGGGCAAGGAAATTTCCCGGCGCGGTGACGCGTGCCGGC
>FSSX01000012.1_pt1 | contig 13050 bp, 16 predicted proteins | sample 1637051 | NCBI WGS metagenome assembly FSSX01 (sample SAMEA3914819, study PRJEB12502) | metagenome | biome: forest; material: soil | place: Canada | collected 2010-06-26 | depth 0.3 m
GAAGCCGATGGTGAAGGCACCGACACCATCAATACCAGCGTCAGCTACGGCCTGGCGGGGCGTTTCATCGAGACCCTGGCCCTCACCGGCACCGCTAATATCAACGCCACCGGTAACAGCAAGGACAACACCTTGATCGGCAATACCGGCAATAACAGTTTCACCGGCGGCAATGGCGCAGATATCTTTGTGTTCAATACCGGCAGTGGCGCCGATACCATCACCGATTTTACCACGGCGGATACCATCAATGTCAGCGCCTACCACGCCATATCGCACATGGTGACGCAATCGGGCGGCAATGTCGTGATCGATTTCGGCGGCGGCAACACCGTCACCGTCCTCGCCGCGACCGTCGCCAACGTCAACGCCCACACGATTTTTTAACCGGCTTAAGCAGCTTTCGCCGAATCCCGCGTGACCAGTTCAAACGGCAATAACCGGCTGGTCTGGGCAAATTTCGGCGCCTCGTCATCACCGTTATTGCGCGACAACAGGATATCCGCCGCCGCATAGGCCAGTTCCGACACCGGCTGGCGGATCGTCGTCAGATGCGGCCAGATCAGCAGCGACCCGGGCGTATCGTCGAAACCGACCACCGACACCTCTTGCGGAATTTTCACCCCAGCCTGTTGCGCATGGGCCATGATGCCGAATGCCATTTCGTCATTGCTCGAGAAGATCGCGGTCGGCCGAGCAGCACCCTTGGCGAACAGTTGCCGCGCCGCCTCGATGCCCGATTCGAAACTGAAATAGCCCTGCTTGACCCACTCCGGCCGCACCTCAAGCCCGGCTTCACGCATCGCCTTCAGGAAACCTTCGTGGCGCAGGTAGGTGGCGCCGTGTTCCGGATGCCCCAGCACGAAACCGATATCGCGGTGGCCCAGGCGGATCAGGTGCTGGGTCATCTCATAGGCGGCCAGACTGTCGTCCATATGGACACTGGCCGAACGCTGCGGATAGAGGTGCGGCGATACACGGACATAGGGCACACCGGCGGCCTCGACCGCTTGCAGCACCACCGCCATGTCGCACAGAGGCGGCGTCAGAATGACCCCGTCCAGTCGGATGGTCGCCAGGAGACCCGAAATAGCGCGTTCCAGATCCGGCGCCGTCGAATCCTGCGGTTCGGCCAGCAGGTGATAACCGCTTTCGCGGCAGCGCGTGATAACGCCACGCTGCATGTCCTGGATATAGCTGGCGACCGGGTTGTCGTAGAACAGGCCGATCAGGAAACTGCGCGACCCGGCCAGCGACCGCGCCAGCAGGTTCGGCCGGTAGTGCAGCAGGTTCGAGGCTTCCTTGACCTTGGCGCGGGTTTCCTCGCGCACATTGGGCTCGTTGTTCATGACGCGCGATACGGTCTTGATCGACACCCCCGCCAACCGAGCGACGTCATTGATCGTCGAAACGGCGTTGGGCGTGGTTGGAGCCTTGATTTGCGTCACCCGCGCTATCCCTGAGCCCAGAATTGGTATGGTCAACTTGCGTCGCCGATGACAGCTTTGTCAATGGCTAAGAAGCGAACGTTTTCAGCCGCTTACTTTTTGCCGAAAGTTGCCACCGCTTCAGCGGCAAGACGGGTGATTTCAGCCCAGTTTCCGTCCTGCATCGCCTTGGCCGGCGCCACCCATGACCCACCTACGCACAGCACATTATCGAGCGCCAGGAACTCGGCGGCGTTCTTGGCGTCGATCCCACCGGTCGGGCAGAACTTCACTTGGGGCAGCGGGCCACCGATGCCCTTGAGATAGGGAATGCCACCGGCGGGCACGGCCGGGAAGAACTTCAGATGGGTAAAGCCCCATTCCAAAGCCCGCATGACTTCCGACGACGTCGCGACGCCCGGCAGCAACGGCAGGGCGTCCTGGTGTGCCAGGGTCTTGGTCAGGCCGGGCGAGACCAGGAACTTGGCGCCGGCCTTGGCGGCCTTTTCGGCGTCCTTGGGCGTCAGCACGGTGCCGGCGCCGACGATGGCGTCCGGCCGTTCCCTGGCGATCAGCCTGATGGCATCCAGGGCGCAATCGGTGCGCAGGGTGATTTCCAGCACATGGATTCCGCCGGCCATCAGCGCATCCGCCAACGGCAGGGCCTGGTCCAGCGAAGGGATGACCATGACCGGCAGCACAGGGCCCATGGTCATATATTTCGGCACGTCAGGATGGGTGGACATAATAGCTACCTGTCTTAATGCGCAGCTTGCTGCGCCAGAAAAATGCCGGGCTTGCGCGACGGGCCGCCCCTAGCTCAAGCCCGACCTTATGAACCCACGAAAAAGGCACTGAGGGCCGCGGCCCGAAGGACTTTTCCGTGATTAGCCCAATATCTCCGCATCCGTCATGGCATTCGCCGAGCCCAGCAGGGCGGCGTACGGATGCATGATGATACGCGACGGAATAGCGGCGACCATATGGGCCAGTGGCGCCTTGGCTTCCATGCGCGCGCGGAACCGCAGTTCATCGATATGCTTGATCAAACGCGGCGCAATACCGCCGGCGATGAACATCCCCGACGTCGCGCCATGGCACAAGGCCAGGTCGCCGCACACGCTGGCCATGATGTCAAGGAACGCCTCGACCGTATAGCGGCAACCCTGGGCATCGTCGCCCTCGAGATGCGTGATCTGCGCCGGCGTCAGATCCTCGGCGATCTCACCGCGGATCGACGATATCGCCTGATAGAGATTGACCAGGCCCGGGCCCGACAACATCATTTCGATCGTCACCCGGCCATGCCGCTTGCGCAGGAAACGGTGAATCTCGACCTCGTAGTCGTTGACCGGCGCGAAGCTGACATGTCCGCTCTCGGTCGACAAACAATAGGGTCCGTAAGGACCGCCGACCAGGACCGAAGCGCCGAAGCCCGTGCCTGCCCCCATGACGGCGTGGACATTGCCGAAGCCCGCCGACACACTGCCGATCGTCTTGGTATCCTCGGCCGCCAGGTGCGGCAGGCAATAGGCCAAAGCGGCATAGTCGTTGATCAGCTTGGCCTTGCGTGCGCCCGTCGACTTGACCAACAGGTCCTCGGCGACGTCCCAATCGAGATTGGTGAACTTGATATGCCCATCCTTCACCGGTCCGGCGACGGCGATACAGGTGTAGTCGAGCTCGGGCTTGCCGCCGGTCATGGCGAAATAGGCGGCGAGGGACTCATAGACGTCCTTATAGTCCGAACATTCCAGCGACTTGAAATCGCGCATCGACGTCTTGCCGTCCGTCCGCTCGGCGATGGCGAAGCGGGCGTTGGTGCCGCCGATATCGCCGACCAGGCCGCGCAACATGCGTCCACCAGCCTTGTCGCCGGACGTCGTCTTAAGTGAATTGGTTTCGAAATGCGCTGTCATTATGCCTACCAGAATACGGCGCCGCCTGCGTCGGCCGGTCCAACCGCCCTACGCATGTGCGCGAAAAGTTCCCGACCCATGCCGTCCGCCTCTTCGGGCTGTTGAGCATTCAGTCTTTGTGCGAACAGGGTGGCATCCCCGAGATAGTCTATCGTCCCTTTTTCGCAGTCCACCCGTACGACGTCGCCGTCGCGCAGTTTGGCGATCGGACCGCCGTCGACCGCTTCCGGCGTCAGGTGGATGACCGCGCCGACCTTGCCCGAAGCACCGGACATGCGGCCGTCGCTGACCAGGGCCACCTTGTGCCCGGCATCGAGTATGCTCGACAAGCTTGGCGTCAGGCTGTGCAATTCCGGCATACCATTGGCTTTTGGCCCCTGGAAGCGGACAACGCAAACAAAATCACCTTGCGGGAGTGACTTCGCCTTGAAGGCGGCGAGGAAATCGTCCTGGTCGTCGAACACCACGCACGGCGCCTCGACGATCTGATGCTCAAGCTTGACCGCCGACACCTTGGCCACCGCCTTGCCGAGATTACCCTTGATTTCGCGCAGGCCGCCCTCGGGCGAGAATGGATTGTCGAACGGGCGCAGCACGTTTTCGTCCAGGCTCCTGGCCGGAATATCGCGCCAGATCAGTACTCCGTCATCCAGCACGGGTTCCTGTGCGTACAGGCTGAGACCATGGCCCCAGACTGTCTCGACATCCTCATGCAGCAGCCCCGCAGCCAGCAGTTCGCGGATGACGAAACCGATCCCGCCGGCGGCATGGAAATGGTTCACATCGGCCGAGCCGTTGGGGTAGACGCGCGCCAGCAGAGGCACGATGCGCGAAATATTGTCCATGTCTTCCCAGGTCAGGATGACACCGGCAGCGCGCGCCATCGCCGGCAAATGCAGGGCGTGGTTGGTCGACCCACCCGTTGCCATCAGCCCGACAACGCCATTGATAAAGGCCTTGGCATCCAGCACATCGGCCAGACGGCTGGGGTTCTTGCTGTTCTCTGCGGTCTTGGCGGCGCGTTCGACCGCGGCGGCCGTCAAGGCCTCGCGCAATGGCGTCGACGGATGGACAAACGCGGCGCCCGGCACGTGCAGGCCCATCATCTCCATCAGCATCTGGTTCGAATTGGCCGTGCCGTAAAACGTACAGGTTCCCGCCGCGTGATAGGACGCCATTTCCGCGGCCAGCAGCGCGTCGCGCCCGACCTGGCCCAGCGCATATTGCGTCCGCACCCTGGCCTTTTCGGGATTGGGCAAGCCCGAACCCATCGGCCCGGACGGCACGAACAGGATCGGCAAATGGGCGAACGACAGGGCGCCGATCACCAGACCGGGCACGATCTTGTCGCAGATCCCCAGCATCAGCCCGGCATCAAAGGCGTCGTGGCTGAGCGCAACAGCCGTACCCATGGCGATGACATCGCGCGAAAACAGGCTGAGCTCCATGCCCGGCCGGCCCTGGGTCACGCCGTCGCACATGGCGGGCACGCCGCCGGCGACCTGGGACGTGGCGCCCACCTTGCGCGCCGCCAGGCGGATCTTTTCCGGATAGTCGTGATAGGGCTGATGGGCCGACAACATGTCGTTATAGGCGGTGACGATGCCGATATTGGGCACGCTGTCGAGCGCCGCCTGCAGCTTTTCGTCGTTGGTCGACGCCGCCACCACGTGGGCATAGTTGGCGCAGGAAAGCTTCTTGCGCCGCGGCTCGGTCGATTTGTAACGGTCGGCCCGCGCCATGAACTTGGCGCGCAGTTCCTTCGACCGTTCGATAATGCGGTTGGTGACTTCGGCGAGGACGGGATGCAGTGGCACTTGAGTATTTGGCATGGGTATCTTCCTTACGCCGCCCAGACGAAGTCAACGGGTACAGGGCATTGCGCCAGAAAGGCGCCGATGGGCGAGGTGTACGGGTCGGTGGACAGCGCCGCCGATTTTAGCACATCCAGCTTGGCTTGGCCGGTGATAAAAAATACGATCCGCCGGCTGCGATTGATCGCTGGAACGCTCAAGGTAATCCGCGGCAAAACCGGCTCGGAACCATTGTGCGCCGCCTTGACCGGCACGACCAGGGCCTTGGTGTCATAGACGAAGGCATTGATCGGATGGCCTGGAAAGATCGAGGCATAGTGCGCGTCCGGCCCCATTCCCATGAGCGCGATATCGAATTCCGGCGCCTCGCCCTCGCCCAGCTCGAACAGCTTCGCCTCGGCCTTGGCGGCACAGGTGGCGGCGTCGCTGATGTCCTGGATCAGGCTCAGGAAAAACATGCCGTCATCACCGCGTGCGTCGTCGAGAACGGGCTCCAGCGCCTCATGCATCATGCGCGTGTTCGACGCCGCATCGTCGACCGGTACGAACCGCTCGTCGACCTGGGTCAGCACGATCTTGCCCCATTCCATATCCAGTTCGACCAGGCGCTCATAAATCGGCTTGGGCGTGGTGCCGCCACAACCGATCCACATCGCCTTGCCGCGTTCCGACACAGCCCCTTGCAAGGCGCCGGCGATCATACCCGCGACATGGCTGCCGGCCTCGTCCTTCGACGCGAAACAATGGATGCGGACCTCGCCATTGGCGCCCGGAAAGGTCAGGAGTTCGCCGCTGGACTCAGTCATTCCCAATCCTAGTCATTCCAGGTTCTGCCGTCACGGTCCAGCATGGTATAGGCGCTCATCGGGCCGAACGTGCCGGCCTGGTAGATCTGCGGTTTCGGATAGGCCTTTTGCCAGCCTTCGATAATGCCGTCGACCCAGGTCCACGCCGCTTCGACCTCGTCGCGGCGCACGAACTGGGCATTATTACCGTTCAGCGCATCGAGGATCAGCCGCTCGTAGGCGATGCGCCGGCGCGCCGGCTTGCTGCCATTGCCGTCGAAGGCGGCCGTCAGCGACAGGCTGAGGTCGAGCGATTGCAGATGCATGCCGTCGGCGGTCAGGCCCGGCGCCTTGTTCATCAGGGTCAGCTTGATATCTTCGTCCGGCTGTAACCGGATGACCAGTTGATTGGCGCGGGCCTCGCCGCCGAAGATCGAGTGCGGCAGGGCCTTGAACTGGATGGAGATTTCCGTGGCGCGCGACGGCAAACACTTGCCGGTGCGCAAATAGAAGGGCGTGCCGGCCCAGCGCCAGTTGGCGACCTCGGCCTTGACGGCGACATAGGTCTCAGTGTTCGACGCAGAGCCTTTTTCCGCCTCGTAACCTGCAACCGGCTGGCCTTCGGCAAAGCCTGGACCGTACTGGCCGCGCGATGTCGTGGCGACGACGTTCGACGCGCCGATCGGCTTCAAACTGCGCAGCACCTTGACCTTTTCGTCGCGCAGAGCGTCGGACGACAGCCCCGACGGCGGCTCCATGGCGGTCAGGCACAGCAACTGCAACAGATGGTTCTGCAACATGTCGCGCAGCGCGCCGTATTCGTCGTAATAGCCCAGGCGATCGGCGACCCCGACGGTTTCGGCGATGGTGATCTGGACGTGATCGATGCTTTGGGCATTCCACAACGGCTCGAACACCGTATTGCCGAAACGCAGGGCGATCAGGTTCTGCACCGTCTCCTTGCCAAGATAGTGGTCGATGCGGAAGGTGCGGTTTTCGTCGAAAGCGTGGGCCACGGAATCGTTGATGACGATGGAAGACGCCAGGTCGCGGCCGATTGGCTTTTCGATAATGACGCGATTGGGGGCGTGGCTCAGGCCCGCCTTGCGCAGGTGTTCGCAGATCGGTTTGAACAGGCTGGGCGACACCGACAGGAAATAGGTCACTTCCAGCGCATTGAGATCGCCGCCGCCGACGCGCAGCAATTCGGCCTTCAGCTTGTCGCCCCATTCGACGTCGCCGACATCGAGCGAAATATGGCTGAGGCGGTCGCTGAACCGGCCCAATGTCTCGGGCTCCAGGTCGCCGCCGACGCGCTTTTGCACGGCGTCCGACACGCGCGTCACGAAGGCGTCATGCGCTACCTTCTCGCGCGCCACCGAAATCATGCGCAGATTATTGCTTAAAAACCCGTCTTGATCCAGCATGGCCAGGGACGGCCACAACATGCGGATGGCCAGGTCGCCGGTGCCTCCGACAAGAACAAAAACCTGCTGGCGGCCGCCAGATGTTGAGCCGGATGAAGACGATGCTGTCGACATGGGTATCCTGTGTTCCTCGACCTTTTGGGAACGCCTTGTGACCGGCGCCTTGACAGCGCTGTCATATACGTCCTGCTCCGCAGGGTCAATTGTAAAATTGGCACGGCGCTCCGCTATAGGAAAAACCGCCCCTGAACACAAGAAGCGTTTGATGTGGGCGCTGGTGTTTGCGGTTGGCCTTTTCAGGGCTTGCCACGGATGAACACGGATCGCCGCTGCGCGACGACACGGATGAAGGCAGGGATCGAGGATAATTCAATCTGGAGTTCCCACGTCTAAGCGACATCGCCTTTCAACGCAGCCACTGTAATAAGATCTACAAACACACGACTGCCAACCGGAACATCTTCCTTCGTCAATGTGGGGAAGGTCGGCACCACTCGCCAACGTCTATCCATGGACTCAGACCTGTCTCGAATATTAAAATGGGTCAGATGCAGGATAAGCGTCGCAACGATTTGCTCACCACCTGGTTTAACGACGACGGCGCTGGTAGAGGTTTGCCATGGGACGCTGGGAACAGAGAAGTCCGGCACCACAGCAAGGCCTTGGCCGGAGATCTGAAAGTTGTCTGTGACCGTGAGAAGTTCATGCTGGCCGGGTATTTCGGTCATGTCAGAGTCTCAAACCTTGGCGCAACAAATGATTCCGTTCGCGTACGTTTTGTCGAATCTATTGAATCTGGGGTCCGGCTTGAACGTCTTGCCCGTCAAGGTCAGGCGGCTGATCTTTGCGACTTCAAAAATCTGAGGGACCGAAGGCCCCGTAGGTTTTGCGGAATCGCGCACCTGGGTGCCGCTGACATTGACCTGAGACCGGTCCTTGGTGGTATAGAACAGGGCACACGGTTCGAACGTTCTCTCGTTCAGGCCGTTATTGTAGCGGAGAATGACGCGCAGATTCCCCGCAATGGCCTGAGATAGCAAGGTCTCAAATTCTGTGTTTCGCATCTCCGGCGCCTCGGTAGCTTGTGACTGCTTGTGCGGCTTCAGCCCCAAGGGATTTTCGGCCATTTTCAAATTCCGCCCTTGCGGTTCGGAATGCATACCACGATTCAACGGCCGGCATGGTTTTGCTTGAATAGCCATGACACGCTTTGGATCGTCACCGATCCAAAGTTGCCAGGTCAGGATCGCAATCCTAATCCCTTGCAAAGTAAGAAAGCATGCGACGAATGTCTTCGCGCTTGTCTCCCGACAACCCGTCAAGGCGGCTTTCGTCCAGCCGGCCCTGACGAATGAGTTGGGCAAAGACCAGCAGAAGCTGCGAGTAGCGATAGTCGAAGGTGGTGTCGATCTCCCGGCGCTGCTGGCGCAAATAGTCCTCGATTTCCCACAATTCGGAGGCGGACGTCACGGCATTGGCCTTGCGTTTGAAGTCTGCCACGAGTGCACTGAGCGTCGTTTCAAGCGCGGCATCAAAGGCACTGCGGGCGATTGCCTTTTCGGCGGGTGACCACTTTAGATCCTGCGACATGGCTGTCCTCCCAAGATGTCCGCCCGTCTAATATAATCCTCCGTCTCGGCCAGTCAAACGACAGACAGATGACGCACGCATCTTCGCGGCTTGGCGCGGATCGTGCCGATCTTGTCGGACGTTGATGCAAGGTCAATCTGACAGCCCTTACTGTACCCTCTTCAGAACACCGACCAGAGCCGGGATGGCCGGGGTACCGTCCTGATGCACCGACGGCGTGGTCAGAACCAACCCGCCGGCCTTGTTGAAATAAAAATATGCCTTTCCATGCGCATAGGCCTGCGACACCTTGCCATCGCACCCGGCAAGGCCGTTGGTCGTCTCGTCGCTCATGTCGAGCCAAAAATAGGGATCGTGATCGACCAGCACGTATTTACCCTCTTTTCGCGCCTCGCCGCTTTCGATCAGGAAAGTGCCATCGGCCCGTAGTGTCCAGCGCACGACGCACTCGGCCTTGTCGTCCGGCCCATGGTCACGGCCCATCACCTCATAGACACCGACAACGTCTTGCGCGGGAGTCGTCTTCGCTGCGGCGTGCGCGGCCGTCGCCGCCCAACCTGCCGTCATCGCCAAGGCCGCGGCGCCGATAACCGCCATCACTAGTCTTCGCACGTTAAACATCGTTTCCCCAACGTCACAACCACACCGATCGAATCCCATATGCAGGTAAACCATTTCACCCGGAATATCATCAAACAAATCAAGTCGTCGAGATTCTCGGGACCGACGAAAGGCTTGGCGCAGACATCACAAATAGCACCAACGCTCTTCGCATCGGGGAATCAGTACTGGGTGCAATAATACCACTTATAGCCAGCCGTCCACCCATTCGGAGCGCCGGTTATTGCCTAAAAAGGGCCCAAGCTACTCCGAATCTCAGGTTCGCCCGCCGCGCCAGTCGACAAAGGCGACAAATTCCACGCAATGGCCTATCCTTGGGCCATGACATCGCCCCCCTTCGATCTCGAACGCTTCGTCACCGCCCAGGCGCCGGTCCATGACATCGCCATGAACGAGCTGCAGGCCGGCCGCAAGCGCAGCCATTGGATGTGGTTCGTCTTCCCGCAGTTGGCCGGCCTGGGCTCTTCGCCTATGTCGCAGTTCTACGCCCTCGCCTCCGAGGACGAGGCCCGCGCCTACCTCGCCCATCCGGTTCTCGGGCCGCGTTTGCGCGACGCAACGCAGATCGTGACGGTATCGCAAGCGTCCTCCCTGCCGGCCCTGTTTGGGGGTATCGACGCCGTCAAGTTTCAGTCGTCCATGACCCTCTTTGCACGGGTCGCGGCGCCCGGCGATACGGTCTTCACCGAAGCCCTGCGCCGCTGGTGTGGCGGCCTGCCCGACGCCCGCACACTGGAGCTGTTAGGGGCTTGACCAGGGTGGGCCTTCAACCCGCCGCCGGCACGACAGGCTTGCCATAACTCCAGCCCTGCCAAACCATGAAAATTGCAGCGCTGGCCAAGGCCAAAACCAGCATCTGGTTACTGACGGCGGCCCATGAGACCGCCCATAGCTCAAGCCTGCCAAGCACCTGTCCGGCCGTACCCAGCAGCACGCCTGAAACAAGACAGGCAAGGGCTGCCGGTCGATTCTTCCAGACGCCCAGATTGCCCAACATACCGGCGATCGTGAGGGCAGCGCCTACACCTGCAATAATGGCCCCTTCGACAGATGATCCCGAATCCATTCTTGTCCCCCTATGTTCAAGCTACCCTGCCAGTGTCCGACAGGCTGTCCATGCATAGTCGAGAATCGCCGCAAGACCAATGCCCCCAGTTCGCACGGATGTTCACATCCCTTCGCCGGCCGCCAGCTTCCGGCATACCGCTTCGGTCAGGTCGTCAGCCGGAAAAGTGCAGTCGATGCGCAGGTCATCGAGCGTCACGCTGAGCGGGGCGGCAAAGGTCGTGATCGTTTCGAAAAAGCGCAGCGTTCCTGCCGGGCTGCGAAAATCGATCGTCAGAACGGGGTGGCTATCACCGCCGATCGTCGGGTGCCGCCACGCCTGCGGCACGCCGGGATAGTCCATCAGCTCGTCGAACAGTTGGCGCATGACGATATTGCCGGGCGCCGCCGCCATCTCGTCCTGCAAACGCCGTAAAAACCACGCCGCCACATCGTCCCAATTGGCGATTACCGCCCGCATGTCGTCAGGGTCGAAGACTTGATGCAACAGGTTGGCGTGGCGGGGCTCCCGCCCGCCCATGATAAAGGCGCCGATACGTGCGGCCGATTCATTGGCGTCCAGCACGTCGAAATGCCGGTTCAACAGGAAGGCGGGAAACGGATTTTGATGTTTCAGGATCAGCCCGACGGCTTCGCGCATCCGGTCGAGCCCAGGGGCATTCAACTCAGCCTCGCCATATTGCGGCGCATAGCCCGCCGCCAACAGCAGGGCGTTGCGTTCGCGCAAGGACACACCCAATGCATCGGCAAACCGGCCGACGGCATCGCGCGACGCCTGTGCCTTGCCCGTCTCGACAAAGCCGAGATGCCGGGCCGACATGCCGCAGTCGAGCGCCAGGTCGAACTGGCTCATGCGTCGCGCCGCACGCCATTCCCGCAACAGGATGCCGATCGGTGGATAGGCGTCTTTATGGTCATTCATCGCTGCAATCCTCGCTCCACCTCCCGTTTAACACGGCAACCGACGCGATGTAACGACCTCTGAGGTAGTTGAAATGGATACCCGCCCATGCAACCTGCTCCGTGACGTTTGGAGACGAAACATGAAGCGCACCATCGCCCTGCTGGCTATCGCCCTGGCAACCCCGGCTTACGCCCAGGAGCTCGACCCACAACACAGCGCCCTGGCCCATCTCGCCGGCGCCTGGACCGTGCAGCAATCGCTGTGGCTGGGCGACGCCACCACCCCCAAGATCGACAGAGGCAAGGCGGACTTCACCATGGTGCTCAAACACCAATTGCAACAATCCCTGAACATCAACGACGGCACCGATTTCGCAGGCCTCGGCTACATTGGATTTGACAACGCCTCCGGGCAATATTTCAGCACCTGGATGGACGTCAACCTCCCGGGCATCGTGATCGCCTATGGCAAGTTCGATCCCGCCGCCAACACCTATGTACTGACAGGCGATATGTCCTCCCCCGCCGGGGCGGTCCCCGTGCGTGAAGTCATGACGATCCAGGACCCCGACCACTTCCGCTACGAATATTACGAGACCCACGCCGGCAAGGAGGCGCTGACCGTCCGGCTGGACTATGCCCGCGGCAACTGATGGGCCTAATGGCCGGAAGCCTGGTTATCATCCTGGGTCATCGGCTTCAGCTTGGCCTTGTGCTGCTCAAATTCAGACAAGGTGGATTGATTGATAGCAGGCTGCCCCATCCAAGCGCCCCCCGCACTGATCTGACAACGCACGAGATAGGTCTTGTCCGCGGCCACGGTCATGGCCTGGTCATCTTCCGCGCCATTCGTTACCCAATAGGTGTGGGCGCCCAGGCTCGGTGACGTGAACGAAAATAGCGATTACCGGTCAGTTTTGACAGATCCTGCTGGGCAGCGCCCTTGTGTTCATGCACGGTACAATTAATAGCGGTGCCCATGCCGCCGGAGCGATAGAAGACGATCTGTGCCTTGCCCGCCGGCGGCGCCGGGAACATGCCGGCGACCAGCTCGCCGGGCGCTGCGGAGATTCCGGGGGAAAAATCATACAGCGTTCCGGCAGGGGTTGCCGGCGATGACGCGGCAGGCGACGCATTGGTCGAATCCGGAGCCTGAATGGCGGGTGTTTCCTGGGCGAAAGCAGGTGCCGCCGCCAGGGCCGCCGTCACAACAAAACTATATAGAATTTTCCTCATCGACTATTCCCCCCTGGATGTGTGAATGGCAGCCTGCAAGAAAGGCAATGCGCCACGCTACCTGAATAGACGTGATACGATATAAAACGTCAAAACAATAGCTTAGATCGGGATCAGGAATCTCGAAGTTGCCCCGGCGCCAAATCGTCGCGTATGTCACGCCAATGATGGACGACGCGCACGCCATCGAGATGCCGAGCAAACCGGCTAACCTCATCCGGGCGAGGCTGGAAAAGATAACGGCTTTCAACGCTCGTCAGATA
>FSSX01000039.1_pt1 | contig 12603 bp, 12 predicted proteins | sample 1637051 | NCBI WGS metagenome assembly FSSX01 (sample SAMEA3914819, study PRJEB12502) | metagenome | biome: forest; material: soil | place: Canada | collected 2010-06-26 | depth 0.3 m
GATGTCAGCATGCCGACGAAAACGGCAAAGATCACCCGCGCCGCGATATAGGCCGATACCGGCGTCGGTGTGCCGCGCAAGCGCTTCAGCCGGCCCTGGTCGCGATCGAACAGGATCGACGTCGCCAGATTGGTGAAACAGGTCATGATGACGGCGAAGACCGACATGCTGGCGACATAAAAGGTGCTGAGCGTCACCATCTCGCCGCCAATCTGAACGGTATTCTTGCCGAGCAGCAAGGCGTTGATCGTCAGGAACATCACCGGAAACAGCATGCCGAAAAAGGCAGCGCTCGGGTTGCGCCAGAACGACAGGTTGACGAAGCCCAGGTGCAAAAGCGTGAGACGAAGCCAGCGTATCATGCCACACCTCCATGGGCTGCGATGAGTGACAGATAGGTGTCTTCCAGGCTGGGCCGCGACACGTCGAGCCCGGTCAGCGGCAAGCCGTGGGCCAGGGCCCAGCCGGTCAGGTCGTGCAAGGTCCTGACCGGATCGGCGCTGGTCAGTTCACTGACGCCGTCGCGCTCAATAGCGGCGAGACCGTCCGGCAAGGGTGGATGGCTGGGCGGCAGCCGGAAACGTATCCTGGTGCGCGCCTCGCTGCGGCCGCCCAGACTGTCCGGCGTGCCGCGGGCAATGATCTTGCCATTGGCGATGACCGCGATACGGTCGGCCAGTTGCTCGGCCTCTTCCATATAGTGGGTCGTCAACACGATCGTCTTGCCGAGCGTGCGCAGGCCGGCGATCATCTCCCAGGCTTCGCGCCGCGCGTCCGGATCGAAGCCGGTCGTCGGTTCGTCGAGAAAGATCAGTTCCGGATCGCCTACAATGGCCAGGGCGACATCGAGGCGGCGCTTTTGCCCGCCGGACAGCTTGCCGGCGCGGGCCTTGGCCTTGTCGGAAAGTCCGACCAGACGGATGACCTCATCGACCGGACGCGGCTTGGGATAGGTGCCAGCGATCATTTTCAGCATTTCGCGCACGGTCAGGAAAGGGTCGGCGACGGTCTCCTGACCGACAATGCCGATGCGTTCCTTGAGTGCGGTCTCATTCTTTGCCGGGTCGTGGCCGAGGACCGAAACCTGGCCAGCGTCGCGCTTGACGAAGCCCTCCATGATCTCGACCGTGGTGGTCTTGCCGGCGCCGTTGGGACCGAGGATGGCGAAAATTTCCCCGCTCTCGACCGTCAAATCGATGCCGGCCACGGCCTGCAGCTTGCCATAGGCCTTGGTCAGGCCCGTCACTTCGATTGCCGCTACGCCCATGTTTCGCCCGTCCCGTTTATCGTTTCGCCAAGACTTAGGCGTTTGCCACAAAATTGCAATCGTCAGACGGCGCTATATCCCGCGGCCCGGCAAACAGTACCAGATTGCCATCGGGATCGCGAACGATAAAGGTCCGGGCGCCCCAAGGCTCGGTCCGCAGTGTCTGGGCAAAATCGACGCCAGCCGCCTCGTACTCACCAAATAACAGTTCGGAGTCGTCGAGGGTGATGGTCGCCGCCAGCAGCTGTTCGCGGTCGCGCATTTCCGGGTCCATGGCCAGGCGGTCGAGATGACGCAGGTTCAACCGCGCGCCATCACGAAAAACCTGGGCGTAAAGGACGGGCTCGCCATAGCTGAAAGTCACCGTGACGCCGAGCTATTCACTATAGAAGCCCAGGGCGACGGCTAGGTCGGTGACGAACAACTGAGGTTCTGCGATGAGGCAAGTCATTTGCGGATACCGACGCTGACAGCCCGTACAGGCCGACATGGGGGCCCGCCGGTGTGACAAAGGCGGAGTATCTCGTTTCGATAAAGTCGATGGTTTTTCGGCCATCATGCGTGACACCCGCGACCCTGATACCGGGACCGACGCGCACGGATATCTCCCCTCTTCATGACGTTGATTCACATTGAATATGTCTCTGAACAGTGCGCAGCACCCTGCAGACCCTGCCCATGGCCAAGTTGATTTGCCACCGGCTTATGTTAGGCTGGACGCATGGTCGATAGCACAGATGTCCGGCGTATAGCCGCTGCCCTGTCCGGCGCGGTGGACGAGTCCACGCCGGAGCGGCTGGTCTTTTCCGTTGGTGAGCGCGGATTCGCCTGGACCTTCATGCAGCGCGACGCACCCAAAAAGCCGCGTTGGCCCAATATCGAGGTTCTGGCCATCAGTTGCACGCTGGACCACAAGGAGTTGCTGATCGAGGCGGCGCCGGACATCTTTTTCGACGACGACCATTATCGCGGTTATCCCGCTGTGTTGACGCGCCTGCCCGTCATCGAGGATGCGGAACTGGCCAATCTGCTGGAGAAAGCGTGCGCCCTTCAGGCCGCCAAACCGAAACGCAAGAAAAAGTAGGCGCTTGCGCCGGGCAAATCAACGTCACGGCGGGACCAAAAAAAACGTCACGCCGGGAGAGCCGGCGTGACGGAGTTTGGAAGCAAAATGCCTGCGCGGCGGGCACCAGACCGTTGGTGTTAGAAGCTCTTGTTGAACCGCACGCCATAGGTGCGCGGTGCGTCAAGCGTGGCATAGCGGGCGTCGGCCGCATTGGTCGCGGGACGGTAGAAGGTGCCGGAGCTGACGCCACCGGACGTGCCGGTGCCGATAATGGCGGCGTTGGAGACATTGTTGATATAGCCCGTGATCGACAGGGTCTCGGCCGGATTGTTCCAAGTCAGGCTGACATTACCAGTCTGGAAAGCGTCGCGGTAGTCGCCGGGGCGGCGGCCGGCATAAACGATCGGACGCAGCCAGGCGCCGGATTCGAAGTGCATATCAGCGTTGAAGTCCAGCGAACCGTTGCCGTGCAGGTCGAAGGTGTGCTGGTATTTCAACGTCCCCGAATAACGCGGCAGATTGATGCGCGGATAGTCGGTCAACCCGCCCAACGCCCCACCGGAAGAAATAACCGTCGGATAGAGATCATATTGACCTTCGGCATAGAGCAGGCTGAGGGACAGACGGTCGCTGGAGCTGATTTGCCAGGCAAAATCCGAATCGACACCCTTCAGCCAGCCCGGCACATTCACCGGCCACGCCGATTGACCGGCCGGATGCAGGGCCTGAAGGATACTGACCTGCTGATTGCGGTATTTCCAGTAGAAGAGTTCGACATTGGCCTGGACGCGATTGTTGAAGAAGCGGTTCTTCGAGCCGATCTGGTAGGCGGTGAGTTTTTCCGGCAAATAGGTGTTGGGCGCCAGGCCGGCGGCGAAACCGCCCGCCTTGTAACCCGTGCTGACATTGGCGTAGATCAGCGATTTTGGCGCGAGATCGTATTCGACGCCGATCTTGTAGCTGGTGTCCTTGGAGTTCAGGTCGCCGCCGTTGGGTGCCAGGCAATAGCCAACCGGATAGAGGTTGCCGTAGGCGGTGACCGAACCGGTAACGACAACGGCGGGCGACGGACAGGTCGTCGTCGTGAAGGCGCCGTCGAACAGGGTGAAGCCGTCCTGCGTCTTGTGTTCGCTGGAATAACGCAGACCGGCGGTAACGCGGAATTTGTCGGTGAAACTGTACGTGCTCTGACCAAAGATGGCCGCGCTCTCATTGACCAGGTTCGGGCTGGCAATGATCTGGTAACCGTTGGGCTCGAAGCTGTCCTGACGCGAATTGATGTGCTCACGGAAAGCGAAAAGGCCAACCAGCCATTTCAGCCGGCTGTCGTCGTTCGAGGCCAGACGTGCCTCGAAGGAGTCCTGGTACGTCTTGTTGCGAATCTTGAAGGTAAGGCCGGCGCTGTAGGTATAGGTGTTGAGATCGGTCGCGACGTGGGCGGGAATGATCGTCAACCTGCCGATCGGCGTGTTCCAGTTCAACTCGGCGGCCGTAATGACCTGAGTCAGTTTGACGAAACCGTCATCGCCGACGACCGAAAGTCCTTTGAACGGCGTGGCGAAAGGCGCGCCGGCGCTGTCGCCCCATGTCGGACACAGCGAGACATTGCCGCAGCCGGCGGGCAGCAGACCCGTCCAGGGATCGCCGGGAACCTGCCATTTTTGTCCGGGCGTGACATAGCGAAAGATCGATCCTGGCCCCTTGGAATCATCGTGATAGACATCGGCCCACAACAGCATGTCGAAGTCCGAGTTGGGCTTGTAGAGCAGGCTGAGACGGCCTGCTTGATTGTTGGCGTCGTCATAGCCGTTGTTGAGATAACCGTCGTGCTTGTTGGTCGAAAAGGCGAAACGGCCGGCCCAGTCGGCGCTCAGCGGCAGATTGATCATCCCTGTCGTCGTGACGGCGCCATAATTGCCGATGCCACCGCCGATATTGGCTTCGAAATGCTGGCTCGGACGGTTGGGAAGCAGGTTCAGGGCGCCGACGGTTGCGTTACGGCCGTACAATGTGCCTTGCGGCCCCTTCAGCACTTCGACGCGTTGCAGGTCGTACATGGCCGCCGTGGTGGCAAACTGACGGCTGAGCGGCACGCCGCCGATGTTGAAGGCGATGACCGGATCGGAATATTGCGTGCTGCCGCCGGAGCCAAGACCGCGCAGACTGATATTGGAATTGACATTGGCATGGGTGATGTCGAGACCGGGAACGGCGTCCAACAGGGTCTTGACGTTGGAGATGCCGCCTTTCTTGAGGTCGTCGCCGCTGATGACGCTAACCGACAGGGCGCTTTTTTGCGCCGACTGGCTGCGGCGTTCCGCCGTGATGGTGACCTCGGTGATCCCCTCGTTATTTTCAGTAACGGAGGATGTGTTGCCGGTCTTCGTGGCACCAGTCTGGGCGTCCTGGGCGCAGGCCAGGCCGGCACCGCCGAGAAGGGCAGCAACGGCCGTGGTAGCGATGAGGTAGCGCAGCCGGTTGGCAGCCTTCCGATCGAAGCGTCTCATAATTTGTTCCCTGTAGCTTATGGCGACCGCCGCTTAGACGGCGGGTCATTTTTGTGTTATTGCCATTTTATTATCTCTTACGGGAATTTATTGTCAACGAAAATTACCGATGTCGAGAATATTTCTGTCCTGATGAGTGCAAAAATCACACAACACTCAGAAATCGGCAAAATTAATAGCAATTACAATATGTTGCATAGTCTCCATAATAGATGCCGCGGCTCGGCAGTGGATGATAAAGCGCTTTTCAGGCCAGACCCAGCAGGCGTTCCAGGTTTCCACCGAGGATTTTTCGCCGCTCATCTTCCGTCAATTCCGGCACGGCGGTCAGCAGATCGGCAATGGCATAGTGCCCCATGTCGAACGGATAGTCCGTCCCGATGACGACCTGATCGACACCGGCCGCAGCGATGAGATGACCGAGGACTTTCCCATCGTAAACGAGGCTGTCGAACGTGATACACTTCAGGTATTCGGACGGCTTTTTATGGCAGGTACAGGCGTCGGAGCGCTCCAGCCAGGCATGGTCGGCGCGTCCGATATAGGTCGGCAGATAGCCGCCGCCGTGCGCGGCGATAATCTTCAGGCCGGGTTGACGATCGAGCACGCCGCCAAAGATCAGATGAGACAGGGCCGTGGCGGTTTCGACGGGCTGGCCGACCGTATTGGATAGATAGGCCGGCGCCAGGCGTTCGCCTAGGGAACAGCCCATGGGATGGATGAAGACCGCCGCGCCGAGCGCTTCGGCCGCGGCCCAGAAAGGATCGAAGCGGCGATCGGAGAGGTCGCAACCGTCGATCTGCGTGGAGATTTCGACACCCTTGAACCCCAGTTCCATGACCGCATGGTGCACCTGCCGCGCCGCCAGTTCGGGATGTTGCAAGGCGACGGCGCCAAGCCCGACGAAACGATCCGGATGCGCCGCGCACAGTTCGGCGATCCTGTCGTTTTGCAGGCGAACAAGCTCGGCGCCGAGGTCTGGATCGGCCCAGTAATGGTACTGGTTGGGCGACGGGCTGACCACCTGCATGTCGACGCCCATCCTGTCCATGTCGGCCAACCGGACATCGGTTTTGGTCAGGCCGGGGAAGCTGGCCGGCATCATGACCTTGGTATTATACTCGACGCTGGCCTCGCCCATGGTGGCGATGCGCAGCTCGCGCTCCCCTGCCCGCTCCGGCCGGTCCTTCGTCAGTGTCTCGACCTCAGGGATAATGATATGGGCGTGGACGTCGATGACACGCAACGGCTTGCCATCGCCGGCGACGAGCCGCGGCATGATCTCACGAGGAACCTGACCCGGACCCATGTCGTAGCCCCTGTACTTAATCGATACGGTGTGTGGCTTCGCCGGAAGCGCCGCCGATCTGATCGTAGACATAGGCTTCGCGCATCTCCAAAATCGGCAGATTGGCGAACCCGTTGACGATGGTATATTGCGTCGGCAAGTCCTCGAACGAGGGTCTGGCCCATTCGACCGTCCCCTTGCCCTGGCGGAAGCGCGTTGTCTTGCCACCGCTCCACGCCGGAGGCGTCAGGGTGGCATAAGCGACGTCGGCCTCACCCCAGTTGCCCGTCGCCGGCATGTATTTGTAGGAGATCAGGCCTTTATTGTCGGGATTGGCCGCGGGCTGCGCGACGTCGACCAGATCCTCGACGATGAGCTTCAGGAAAGGAAAGGCGCGCCAGCTCATGCGGGCATGGTAGCGGCCGCTGTAATTGCTGATCGGGGCGATATCGCAGAACAGTTTTGGGTGGCCCAGCTCCTCGCGGCCCGTAAGGATGGGGTCGGCGAGATCTTCCCAGCGCACCAGCAGCATGGTGCCATGAACGGGCCCGTTCTTGCTTTGATAGATGACTGGAAACTTGACGTCGCACATATTGTAGCCGCCCCCGGCCAGCCAGGCGAAACCCGTCATATAGATGGCTTCGATGGTCAGGACCGGCTCGCCCCAGACGCTGAAACCTTCCGGGAGGATGGCCTCCAGCGCCGCCTTGTCGGTGAGGTAGCGAATAGCCATCGACGTGCGTTGCGGCACGACGGCGAAGTCTTCGGTAACGCCCTCCGGCCACCACCGCGGGCACGGATTGGGGCCGAAATAGACGGGCATGCGGTAATATTTACCGGGTTCGCGGATGAAAGCCATGATGCGGTCCTTAAGAATGAATATCGTTGGTGACGGCGCCGGTGCGCAGTTCAAGATGCAGAGGCAGGATCGCGCGCAAGGCGGGATCGAAGTCGCCGGCGATGAGGATGAAGGCCATGCGGCAGGTCCGGTCGGAGCGATTCTCCCAGGCGTGGTCGGTGCCGCGCTGGATGACGACGTCGCCCTGCTTCAGCAGGACTTCGCTGTCGTCGAGGATCATCCAGATTTCGCCCTCCAGAATGATGCCGTAATCGATGGATTTAGTCCGGTGCATCATTTTGTGGCGCCCGTCAGCGCGCACCGGCAGATTGTCGATATGGCCGGGATGAAAGTCGTTGAAACGAATTTTCGAGCCGTTGGGCGCCGGCGGAGTCACCAGCGGGCCGTCGGTCGGCTCGGGTTCCTGCGCCGTAATGGTGGCCGGGGTCGTCGTGGTATTCCAGATTTCGATGAAGTCGACGCCGGTGCCGCGATCGCGGATATTGGGCGGCGCACCGTCACTCAGGACGATCGACTTGCCTGACGCATCGTGGCCGGTAACGAGTCTTCGTACGGGTCTGGATACGGATTGCGGCACGGAAAACTCCCTGACAGGTACCGCTTGGACCGCGGCTTGGCGGTAGTTTTAGCGCAGTTATTCCCGATTGCAAGAATATTATTCCCGCAAGAGAGAATAAATTACAGGAACGAGATTTCCGGCAAGGGTTTTGCCTGCTGGATGAACTCGATCAGGTTGCCGGCATTGTCGCGGATAAAGATATTGGCCCCGAATTCGAACACCTTGACCCAGACGATGTCGGCACCGCGGCGCTTCAGTTCCTCGGCGAAGGCCGGCACGTCGGCCACCGCGAAGGCGACATGTTTGTTGCCGTAGGTGCGCAGGTCCTCGTCGGGATAGCCACGGTTTTCCGCCGGCGGTATCGCGCCGGGGACCTCGAAAATCTCGATGTGGAGATTGCCGTTGCGCACCATGGCGTATTCGCATGGCACGGATGGGATTTCCCGGCGGCGCTCCAGTTTGAAACCCAATGTCCTGTCCCACCAGGCGATGGCCTCGTCGAGGTCAGGAACGCTGACCCCGCCATGGTGATGCCAGAATTCAAAGGGCGTGTCGCTCATGGTATGGACCTTTCGCGGAAGTCGTACAGTCGCGCCGGATTATCGACCAGAATGGCCTGTCGCAGGGCTATATCGTCGATGGCCGCATGGAACAGGTCGATAATGTCACCGTCATCGGGCATATAGGCGATATTGGGATGTGGCCAGTCCGTGCCCCACAGCGTGCGCTCGGGCGCCGTCTCAGCGAGAGCACGGATGAACGGGATTGCCATCGCATAGTCACCAGCACCCGTCACCATGCGATCAGCGGCCGATACCTTGACCCAGACGTGGCCGCGGCGAAGGATGGCCAGCAACAACAGAAACCCCGGCTGATCTACACTCAGACCGGCATTTGGACGCGCCATGTGGTCGATGATCAACGGGCAGGACAGGCCCTCGGTCATGTCGGCCAGCCAGACGCCGAATTCGCTAAAGGACGCTGTATCGACGTGGGCGACTATGTGCCAGCCCCTGGCCGCGACGCGTCGGGTCAGGGCGGTCATGGCGTCCCTGTCCGATGACTTGGCTGATGGGCCGACCAGGTTGAAACGCGTCCCGCGCACGCCATGGACATGCAGGGTGTCGACCATGTCATCGCCAGCGTCGAACGGCAGAATGGCGACGCCGGCATAACGGCCCCCGCCCCGGCGCAGGGCATCAAGCATGGCCGAATGATCGTGATTATAGACGACCGGCTGCACGAACACTGCGCGCGACAGACCGAGCGCTCGCGCCATGGCCTCGTAGCGCTCCAAAGGGGTCTCGGCCGGGTCATAGGTTCGATCGGCGCGATAGGGGAACCGCGCCGCCGGGCCGTAGATGTGGCAATGACTGTCGCAGGCCAGCGGCAGCAGGGCGATACGCGGCGGATGCGGATCGACGCACGGAAATGGCAGTTGCGGCAACATGCTCACGCCGCCGTCACGCCGCCATTAATGGCGAAATTGGCGCCGGTCACCCATTGCGCCTCATCCGACGCCAGGTAGACCGCGCAGTAGGCGATGTCTTCCGGTGTGCCGAGGCGCTTGATCAGGAGACGATCCAGAATGGCCTGACGTTGCGGGCTGACGGCGCCGGAACCGCCCTGTGAAACGCCAGCCGATGCGGTGGCGTCGGTCTGGACCAGACCGGGTGCGATGGTATTGCAACGAATTGCGTGGGGGCCGCCTTCGATGGCGATCTGCCGCGACATCGCCTCGACCGCCGCCTTGCCGGCGCAGTGGGCCAGCATGCCGAAGGTCTTGGAGCCGCGCGCGGCGTTGACCGAGGAAAAATTGATGATCGACCCGCCACCGGCGGCCAGCAGGTGCGGCCACGCCGCCTTGACCGCCAGGAAGACGATATCTACTTCGCCGACCATGGTCGGGGTCCACTGCGTGTCGTAGTCCATTTCGGCGGCCGTCGCCATATGCGGAGCAATGGCCGCCGCGTTGACCAGAACGTCGATACGGCCGTAACGTGCGACAGCCTGGTCGATATAGGCCTGAACATCGCCGGGCTTGGTCAGATCGACGGGATGGACACTGTCAATCGTCAGTCCCTCGGCAGTAGCCAGGGCGACGGCTTTTTCAGCCCCGGTCGCACGGATATCACAACCGATGACGATCGCGCCTTCGCGGGCGAACATCAGGGCGATGCCCTGACCTATGCCCGAGCCTATGCCGGTGACAAGTGCCACCTTGCCGTCAAGTCTGTTCATGTTAAGCCTACAGGTCCGCCGTGGTGATCAGGCGGGTTTGCAGATAGGCCTCGATGGCCTCAGACCCGCCTTCGAAACCATAGCCCGAATCCTTCATGCCGCCGAACGGCAATTCGGGATGGCCGAGGCCGAAATGGTTGATCGAAATCATGGCCGATTCCACATCGGCGACGACCTTCTTCGCCGTCAGGGACGACGAAGTGAACGCATAGGCGGAGAGGCCATACGGCAGGCGGTTGGCCTCGGTGATCGCTTCTTCATAGGTGTCGAAGGCATTGATCATGACGATGGGACCAAAGGGCTCCTCATTCATCAGGGCGGCGTCCGTCGCCACATCACTAAAGACGGTCGGCGCGAAGAAATAGCCGGTGTCGCCGACGCGGTGGCCGCCGCAATGCAGCCGGGCGCCTTTGGCTTTCGCGTCTTCGGTCAGGCGGATCATGGCGTCGAGACGGCGCGGATTGGCCATGGGCCCCATCTGGGTAGACGGGTCGAGGCCGTTGCCCAGCTTCAGCGCCGAAGCGGCGGCAACAAAAGCGGTAACGAAGGCGTCGAACACCGGCCGCTCGACCAGGAACCGCGTCGGGTTGATGCAGCTCTGACCGGAGCAGCGGAACTTGTTGCCCACCAAGGCCTTGGCGACGGCGACCGGGTCGGCATCGGCAAAAACCAGGACCGGCGCATGCCCGCCCAGTTCCATGGTCGCCACCTTCATATATTGACCGGAAAGGGCGGCCAGTTTCTTGCCCACCGGGGTCGAGCCGGTGAACGACACCTTGCGAATGACCGGATGCGGGACAAGATATTCGGAGATCTCCGCCGGCGTGCCGAAGACGAGATTGAGCGCCCCCGGCGTCACGCCGGCGTCGTGGAAGGCCCGCACCAGTTCGGCGCACGAGGCTGGCGTCTCCTCAGGCCCCTTGACAATCAGGGCGCAACCGGCCGCCAGGGCGCCTGTGACCTTGCGCACGATCTGGTTGACGGGGAAGTTCCAGGGCGTAAAGGCGGCGACCACGCCGACCGGCGTCTTGGTGACCGTATTGGTGATATTGCCGCCGCGCGCAGGAATGGTGCGGCCGTAAACGCGCAGGATTTCGCCGGCCATCCAGTCGGCGGTTTCGGCGCCGCGCTCGACCTCGCCCCTGGCCTCGGGCAGGGTCTTGCCCTGCTCCATGACCATCAGGGTCGCGATCAGTTCGGCACGCTCACGCAGGAGGGCGCCCGCCTTGAGGAAGATTTTCGAGCGCGCCAGGGCCGGCAACGCGTACCAGGTTTTCATGGCCTTCGGCGCCACGGCCAGCGCCTGGTCGAGTTCGAAAATGCCGGCGTGGGCGACGGTGCCGATGACCTCGCCGGTCGCCGGATTGACAACATCGAGCGTCTTGCCGCTGGCTGCCGCCACCCACTGGCCATCGATCAGTAACTGGACGTCCTTGTAAGCGACGGCGGCGGTGTTGGGACTGGCGTCGGGCATCGGTTCTCTCCTGCACAGGCTTTATAGCGTTGCCGACTTGATATTCCCCATGAAAGGAATTGTCAACGCATCCGCCCTTGACGTGGCCGTTTTATTCTCTTACCAAGGAATAAAATAAGGAGGATCACCATGAAGCTTGTTTTATTCCGCCACGGCGACGCCGTGAAACCCGGCCTGTTACGCGATGACGGCGTGATCGATGCCGCTTCAGTCGTCCCCAGCGCCTATACACCGCAATTGACCATGGTCGGCCTGATCGATAACTTCGACAGGTTGAAACCTGCGCTGGACGACCTGATCAAGACCGCCACGGCTGTTCCACTGGCCGATGTCAAACTGCTGCCGCCCCTGCCCCGCCCCGGCAAGATCGTCTGTTGCATCGCCAACTATTGGGAAAACGCCCAGCGCGATGCCCGACCGCTCAACATGTTCATGAAAAACCCGGACGCCGTGATCGGCCCGGGCGACACCATCCAGCTACCCGATTTCACTGAGCCCTGGGCCTTTATGCACGAGGCCGAACTGGCGGTGGTCATCAAGGGACCGGCTAAGGCGGTCACCGAGGAAAACTGGCGGTCGGCGGTGTTCGGCTATACCTGCATGATGGACGTGACGGCGCGTGGCGAAGGCCGCGCCACCTGGCGCAACAACAGCTGGATGGGCAAGTCGTTCGACACCTTTGCGCCGCTCGGTCCCTGCATCGTCACGGCCGACGAAATCCACGATCCGAACGACCTGCACGTCCAGTTCTGGAACGACGGCGAACTGCGCCATAACTACACGACCGACGACATGGAGCACCGCGTGCCCGAAATCGTCGCCTTCGCGTCGAAAATTATGACCCTCAACAGCGGTGATGTCCTGTCGTGCGGCACCAATCACGAAGGGCTCGGCTTCTTGCAGGACGGCGAGCACGTCAGGATCAAGATCCACGGCATCGGCGAGATGGAGCTTGACGTCGCCGACCCCTTGAAGCGAACGTGGGAACGCGGCGTCTATATGGGCAAGGATTCAACGCACCATGACGCCGTCAAGCGCTATCGTCCCGAGGTGGTCCTGAAGACGCCGGTTGTTGAGGCGCTGAAGCCCGCATGACCATGCTGTTCCTGCAAAGCCCGGACGTGGCGATTCCGATCATGGCTGGTTTCAGCGAGACCCATCCGTTGATCGCTATCGAACCACCGGGTGAAAAGGCGTTGCTGCTGATTGGCGGGCAAGGCGTGGTTCCGGCAGGTTTTTCAGCCAATACCGGCGAGTTGATGAACGACACCGGCGTGGCGGCAGAGCCCTATGGCGCAATCATGCTGGTCGCCTTCAATGTGCCGGACGGTCGTCTGGCCGA
>FSSX01000133.1_pt1 | contig 12034 bp, 10 predicted proteins | sample 1637051 | NCBI WGS metagenome assembly FSSX01 (sample SAMEA3914819, study PRJEB12502) | metagenome | biome: forest; material: soil | place: Canada | collected 2010-06-26 | depth 0.3 m
CGCCCACAAGGGTCATGACCAGGAAGAAGACGACGGTGGGAATCGGGTTGCGGATCGACCAGGACGAAATCTGGAAGCCGCCGCCTTTTTCCTTCTCCGACTCGTAGCGTTTCGAACTCGCCATATTACTCTCCGCCGGCTTGCGGTTGGGCTTGCAGGGTTACACTGTCGCCGTCGTTGAGGAAGCCGGCGCCCGTTGTAACAACCTTGTCGCCGGCGATCACGCCCTCCCTGACCACCACCGACTTGTTCGCCGTGGTGGCCCCGACGACGACCTTGCGAAGATGGACCTTGCCGCTCGCGTCCGGAACGTAGACGCCGGGCGAATTCTCATTATAGACAATGGCACTTTGGGGGACAAGCAGTACGGCCTGGTTACCGACATCGACCATGCCTGACGCGAACATACCGGGGCGCAGACCCGACGACCATGGCACGCTGATTCGGGCATAGCCCAGGCGCGTCGACGGATCGATCTGAGGTGTCACGATGCGCACGGAGCCCGTGACCGGTCCGGTCGAATCACTGCTGACCGTCGCGGCCATGCCTGGGGTGATGGCGTGGAGGTCGGTATCGACCACTTCCATGTTGAGCTCGACGCGGCCGTCGCGCACGATCTTGAACAGTTCGGCGCCCTGCTGGATGATCTGGCCCAGCACGGCCTTGCGTTCGGTGACGATACCCGATACCGGCGCCCGCACCGTCGCCAGCGACAACTGCGTCTGCGTCGTTTCCATAGCAGCCTGGGTTGTCAGCATCGAGGCTTGCGCCTGCTCCAGCCCGGCCGTCGAGAGATAGCCCTGCTTGTTGAGGGTGACGGCGCGCTGATAGGCGGAATTGGCCTGGTCGAAACTGGCTTTCGCTTGTTTATACTGGGCGTGCAGCAAGACGTCATTCATGCGCAGCAGGGGCTGCCCCTGGGTGACGCTCTGGCCTTCGTCGACCAGCAAAGCTACTGCCGTCAGACCGCCGGTTTCGGCGCCGACGGGCACTTCCTGCCAGGCGCTGACCGTGCCCGTACCTGTCACAGTGACCGGCGCGGAGGTTTGTTGCACGACGGCGTAGCTGACCAGCGAAGCATGTTCGTTCGCGGCCGCCTTGGCGTCTTTAGCGGCATCAGGCTTCTTCGAACAAGCGTCCAGCCCGATCGTCATCGCCACAGCTGCCGCCAGACCGGCTATTACAAACAGCGGTCTTGAAACGTTTTTTCGCCCCGAGGTCATGCCCATTAGATCCTATTATGTTGCCCTGCCGCACCGCGGCATGAGGGTGATATTTTCTTTTGTTACATGATGAGGCGCGCGCCCACATGAGTCAACGAAAGCCACATGAAAAATCGTTCACAATCGCGCATCAAGCGTGTCGCCCGGGCCACGCTCACGAACATTGTGCATCACAGCACGCCAAGCGACAGCAAACTGTCAGCATGTGTTGTCAGTATGATCTGGGTAAACCACATCGCCCTTTGACTTGAAAACATGCTTAATCGGCGTAACAGTAGGCGCATAGCTGAGGGAGAGCACCATGAGATGGCAGGACGGACGCGAAGGCGGGGTTGAGGATCGTCGCGGTATTGGACCACAGCACGTGGTCGGCGGCGGCGGTATCGCCATGGTTATCGTAGCCCTCATCGGCTATTTCGTCTTCCACATCGATCCGGCGAAAATCCTCGGGGCCGCCGACCAGGTACAAAGTCCGGCCGCCCAGGTTGGCCAGGTCGACGGCGCGCCCGGCTCCAAATGTCCCGAAGGCGACGAGCCATGCAAATTTTCGGCGACCATCCATGCGTCGGTCGACGACACCTGGGCGGAGATTTTCAAGGCCGAGGGCAAGGACTATCGCCCGTCGACCTTGACCCTCTACAGCGAAGATACCCAAACCGGCTGTGGCGACGGCCAGGCGGCGATGGGGCCGTTCTATTGCCCCGAGGACGAACGCGTCTATCTCGACCTCGACTTCTTCAACACCATGGAACAACAACTGGGCGCCAAGGGCGACTTCGCCCGCGCCTATGTCATCGCCCATGAGGTCGGCCACCATGTACAGAACCTGCTGGGCGTGCGCGCCGCAGTCGAAAAGCAGGAACAGGGGCTGAGCCGGACCGGTGCCAATGCCTTGTCGGTCAAGCTGGAACTGCAGGCCGATTGCTATGCCGGTGTCTGGGCCAAGCGCTCGAATGACGAAAAGCACTGGCTGGAGGCCGGCGATGCTGACGAAGCCCTGAATGCCGCCGCCTCGGTCGGTGACGATACGCTGCAAAAGGAAACACAAGGCCGCGTGGTGCCCGACAGCTTTACGCACGGCACGTCGGCGCAGCGCATGCACTGGTTCCAGGCCGGGTTCACCACCGGCAATCCGACGCAGTGCGATACATTCGCCGGCGCGTTGGGGTAAGGCGTTTTAAGATTCCGGCAGAATGCTGGGCAAGGCTGTTTCGATTTCGCGCAGGCCTTCGGCCGCACGCGTGGCGACATAGGCGGCGCCCTTGGGCGACATCAGGGCCGCCGTCTTCATGCTGGCGTGGGTAACGCCGGCCAGACGGGCGATCGCCATCTGACGGTAGTTGTCGAAACCCTGGACCATACAAGCGCCCGCTGCCAGTTTGGCCGCCGTCGCCAATTGACCGAGATACTCCTGCAAAACCGCTTCCTCGCGCTTGGCGCCGTCATATTCGATACAGACGCCCGACAGGCCGCACTTGTTGAGGCCCGCGACCGTCTTGCGGTCGGCGCTGACGCTGCCCACGACTGTCATGCAGTAGGGCTTGATCATCGAGACGATTTCAAGCACGCGGTGCGGCGGCACGCCGTCCAGGCCGCGCACCTCGAACAGGACCTTGAGGCCCATTTCGGCTGCCGCCTTGGCGACGTCCTGGGTTATTTTCTGGCGTGCACGAGCCGAGGCGAAGGTCGAAAACGCCGCCGGCACGACCATCATCATCTTGCGCTGTTCGGGCGTGCGCATGCGCAGCAGAAGCAGGCCCTGCTCGATATTGACGACGTCGATCTGTTCGCGCAGGTTCCAGTCGAGATTGGCCAGGGCCTTGCGATCCAGCAAGGTGTTGTCGAGATTTTCCATCACCATGGCTTCGAGACGATGGCCGATCAGGACCATCTTCTTCATCTCGAACAACGGCTCGATCGAACTGGCGACCTTGAGATTGCGGCCGCCGTAGGACACGGTCGCCGCCACCATCACAGGGCGCTGCAGTAAGGCGTTGACCGGCGAAACGCCTGCGCTGTGTGTGGTTTCATCACCTTGAAACCCACCGTTGCGCGCCTTGATGGGACCGGTGTCAACCTGGCCGCCGGGACCATAATAGGTGTTGAGGTCAATCTTCTTCAGCGAAAAACGATCGACGTCTTCGACGAGGACGTCGTGAATGGGAACTTCCAGGGACGACATGTCGCCGACAAAGAAGCCGCACAGATCGCGCCACATGTCGGCGATGGCCAAGGCACCTTTGCGCGACCCCGCCGTTGGCAGCATGGCCAGCCAGGCATCACCGTTCACCGGTATGCACCAGTTCGGTTCGGGGAAATCGCGTTCGAAAGCTGTCTTGAGGTGTTCGAAGACCAGGTCGCGCTTGGCGTCCCAGCGCATGCCGAGCCGGACGATCAGGGTGTCCAGTTTGACGAGGAAGGCGTGGCCGTTGATATCGACGTGGGTTTCGCGCAGACGCTCGACAATAATGACGGCGTCTTCGTGCTCAAGCATCAAGGGCTCACGTCCAACGGCGCGCGCTGCGCCGGCAGATGTGGACGGGTCTGACGTCTGTGGCTCCGGGAACCCCTGAGCGGACTCGGACATGGACTGCCCTTCTGGTTACTGAACTGACGATCAGATTAGGCGGGGTCCATTGAAACAAGATTAACACGGCTGACCTTTTTTTATACCATTGTTATTATCAGCAACCCTAGGGGGAATGGCGCATTAAACAAGTGTTCACCCTGTCGGGTCAGACTCCGTGTTTATCGACTCAATTTTCACGGTTCGGCGGACAGCTTCCAGTGCAGGCACTTAAACATAAATCCCTTGCTATTGTTGAGAAGGCCGCGCCCGATTTCACCTTGCGACTGCCGCCTGCCCCGACGGTTCCCGATTTCCGTACGCCGGTCTTGCCGTTACAAGCCAAACGGCTGTGCGAAACGCGCCTTTTGGTCAGGCCAGACCATCAAGGTTGGTCTGATCACAATCTTGTTGTGACACTCGGTGAGATGCCGATCGACCTGGCGGCGCCCCTGCTTAGGTCCAATCTGGCGGCACTTGATACCCACGCCTTGCTGGCCGTCATCGCCACGACGGGCGAAGCGCACCACCTGCTGATTGCCCAGCGTTCCCGTCTTGAGTGGCGGGTCATCAAAGCCCTGCTCAAAAGTTCCCATGACAGTGTCCTCATCGCGGCTGTTGAAAACGCGACACTCGATTTCGACGAGGAGGACGAGGTCCGCCTGGCCCGGCTGGCATCGGACCGCCCTGCACTGGTGGCTGCTATCCGCGCTCGCCCCGCGCTGCGCCTGGCCATACGCTATCTCGACCTGCCGCCGCACGACACGATCAGCCACGATAATCTGAAGCTGACCAAACTATTGCAGGCTTGCGAAAGCGAGCGCTTCGTTCTGGAAGCGTCGCGCCGCGTCAAACTCGATCCGCTGGAACTCAACCGCGCCGTCGGTGTCGTTTCGGCCGTGCCGCTGGCCCTGCTGTGCTGCGCCCTGGGTATCGATCGCGCTGTCTTTCTCAGCATCCTGCCGCAGTGGCGGACGTCGCGTCCTGGGCTGGCCGTCGTCAACGATGCGCACCGGCCGATCGTCATGTCGGTCTTTACGCTGTCGCCGGAAGCCGCCCGTCATCGCCTCGCCGCCCTCGTCGGTTAATACCAGCGGCGCATGAGATTTCTCATCGCCGTTGGCAGCGGACAAGTGTCCGCCGCCGCTTATGCGGCGAGCCATCGGCGGGGGCGCCCAGGCGCTTGAGCTCAAGCAATCTTATACCAATGGCTATCCCGATGGCTATTGGTATAAGTCCGGATTCTTTTGGACATTTTCGCCGTAAAGGCGTTACAAACAGACTCCCTTTGCGCTCATGACGATTCAATGTCCCTGAAACTCGACTTCACTGCATCCGATCGTCCCGAAGCCCAGGCCGCCTGTGCACGCCTCAAGGCATTGTACGGCTCGGCAGGCAAGCCCGACGTCGTCGTGGCCCTCGGCGGTGACGGCTTCATGCTGCAGACCGTACACAAATATCTGCACGACGGCGTACCGATCTTCGGTATGAATCGCGGCAGCGTCGGCTTTCTGCTCAACGATTTTTCCGAGGATGACCTGGTCGAGCGCATCCTGAAAAGCGAGAGTACGCTGATCAGTCCATTGAAAATGCATGCCTTTTCACGGGATGGACGCGAAAACAAGGCCCTCGCCTTCAACGAAGTATCGCTACTGCGCCAGTCGCATCAGGGCGCCAAGCTGCGCATCTTCATCGATGGCAAGGTTCGCCTGGACGAACTGATGTGCGACGGCGTCATGGTCGCGACGCCGGCGGGGTCGACGGCCTACAACCTGTCGGCGCACGGCCCGATCATCCCCCTGACCGCCAAGGCCCTGGCCTTGACTCCGATCAGCGCCTTCCGGCCGCGGCGCTGGCGCGGCGCCATCCTCCCGCACACCGCCCAGGTCCGCATCGAGGCGCTTGAATACGACAAGCGTCCGATCGGTGCCGCGGCCGACAGCTACGACGTCCGTGATGTTATCAGCATCGAAATCAGCGAGGCCGAGAACCTCAAGGCCACCCTGCTCTTCGATGCCGGCAACGGTTATGACGAACGCGTCCTGGCGGAACAGTTCGCGTCGTAGCTGCATGATAGTTTTTAGACTTAAGCGTTAATCTTATTAGGGGTTCTTAAATCACCTCCGTTTAGATTAAACCCCAAAGTGTTGCGTCATCCATTGTTTGTACGCGCAATATCTCCAAAAAGTGGGAGTCACATTTTGGATTGCGCTCTAGTTGTTCGAGGATCGTCCATGTCGGAAAAAGCCCAGATCATTCAGGTACCTAATACCCTGCGCGCCAAGGTTGGCGGCCGTTTGGGTGCCCTGGACCAGGACGCGATCGCCAAGGCAGAGGCGGCGCTGGCCGACCTGTCGAGCCAATTCGGCGAGTGGCTTCAGGACGAGGTCAAGAAGCTCGAAGACGTTCAGGTGCTGATCAAGGCTGAAGGCCTGAACCTCGTCAACAGCGAACAACTGTTCTATCGCGCCCATGACCTGAAAGGCCTCGGCACGACCTATGGCTATCCGCTGATTACGCGTATCGCCGGCTCTTTGTGCAAAATGCTCGACGACGAAGACAAGCGCATGGCGGCGCCGCGCCTTCTGGTCGACGCCCACCTCGACGCTATCCGCGCCGTCGTCCGCGACCAGATCAAGGAAGAAGGCCATCCGATGGGCAAGATTCTGTCGGAGACCCTGGAAGCCCGCGTCAAGGAACATCTCGACAAGCTCGAAAAAGCGGCTTGATACAGGTACGAAATTAAAAAGGGTGGCCACATGTGATGCGGCCACCCTTTTTGTTATCTGAATAGCGAATTCCAAATGCTTCAGCATTTGGCAAGGACAAGCACCCGTCGAGGGGGACGCCCAGTCCGCGCCTCAGCTAAAATCAAGCAGCCAGCATATCGCCGCCGGTCGCTTCGCTGATCTTGTTCCAGCGCTTGCCCTTGGAATCGCGGTCGAGGCGTTCGTAGAGATAGATCAGGTCTTCGCGCGGCGCGAACGGCACCTGGGTCAGGAAACGCTCGATCAGGCGTTCCTGGAATCGGGTCGGCTCGAGATGCCCGGCTTCACTCATCAGGCCGTGCCACGTATCGATGGCCATGCGGAACGTCTGGAACAGGCGGCCCGGCAGGCCGGCGCGGTCATAGATGGCGCGCAGGCCGAGGCTGCCGGCGTCGTGCACCATCAGCCATGTGCGTTGGTGGGGCACGCCCGACAATTCGGCCAGTGCATGTTCGAAGAAACCCATATGACCGCGAGCCAGGGCACGCAGGATCAGTGAGGCGGTCAAGCGCTCGGTCGCCATCAGGTGGCGGGCCAGCCCTTGCGGATCCATGTTGGCGCCCGTCTGGTCGGCCATGTCGAGCGTCGCGCGTTCCTGGGTCGCCTGGATGATTTCGACAGCGGTTTCCGGCCTGATGGCGTGATGGGTGATCAGTTGTTCGCGTAGCGCCGCACTGACGATATGGACAAGGCGTTCGCTGACCGAGACCGGCAGAAGCTTGCGGTTGACCAGGACGCTATGCAGCACTTCGGAGGTGCCGAAGCGGTCCATGACGCGGTTCATGCTGCCGTCGCTGAACCTGGCATTATCGTTGGCGCAGGCGATGACGACAGCCTCTTCGACCGCACTTTCGGCCAGGGTGGTGGTGACGACTTCGGACAGGGTTTCGCGTTTCGCGATGGCGACCTGGCGCACCGGTCCGCCGGACCGGATGATGACGCTCAGGTCTTCATCGCTGAACAGCGGGGAATGGGTGAGGACCGGCACGGCGACGGTCGTTACATCCTGGGCCAGTTTCAGCGCGACGTCGTGCGGCAAGAGGTCTGAGGTGCGCAGGGTCACCGACAGGGCGCGGCGCACCAGTTCGGCGGCGTCCTGGGCCAGCATGCGGATGATCTCCTGGGCCGCCTTGCGGTCGGCCTCGGTCATGTCGCTCTTTTCCATGACACGGCAAATCCTGTGCGTGGCGACGGCGCGGTCGTCGGCGTTTTCGCTCTTCACCAGACGCTTGATATCGACGTCCGACAGGGCGGTGCGCGAAGCTATCCTGGAGGGGGCGGTCATAATGGCGAATCCTGCTTGAAAACCTTGAGGTTGCAGTCTCGCGCCTGAGTCCTAATGAATCCTTTATCGACGCCGTTAAGTCACCGTTTACCTTGAAAATAGTGCGTTTTGCGGACAATTTTGCGTGAGCACACGCGGGTGTGTCGTGCCGGGTAACCCGGCGGCAAGGTCTCTGTGTTAAGACTTGCCGCATGAATACCGCCCCCGCCCCCAATGCCGAGCCGCCCCTATCCACTGCCTTGCCCGTCGAGACGATCGTTCTCGATTACGGCTTGATGGCGCAGTCGCGGCTCTCACCCTATGTCATCGGCTATTTCGGCATTGGCTTGCCGATCTTCTTGTGGGCCACGTCGCTCAGCCTGTCGGCGTGGTGGCTTGCTCTTTACCTGCCGCTGTTCGTCATCGCCTGGACCGCCTTTATGGTCCTCAAAGGCCAATGCGAGCGCCTGCAGGATCGCTTTGACGGCGACCGCAAGGCCAATATCCGGGTGCGCCTGCACCGCCAGGGCGCTGCCGGTGCCGTCTGGACCGCCGTTCTGCTCGTCATTTCATTAACGGCCGGACATGCCGGGGTTCATCCCGAAATGCTGTTGATGATCTGCGCCGGAGCCGCCGTCGGCATCATCTTCTTCTCGTCGCCGGTCTTGATCAACCTGCTCCTCCTCGGCCCGGTAGCGATCGCTGGACCAGTCGTCGCCCTCTACGGGCCCGGCCATAGCCCGGAGCTGAGCCGCCTGATCACGGGCGGGCTGGCCCTGGCCTTTGCCATGGGGTTCGTCCTCAATCGCCATATGCGTGAGCACTATCTGCTGCAACATCGCCAGAGCGAGATCGCCGCGGAACGCGAAGCCGCGCGCGCCGCGTCCGAAGCGCTCAATGATGCCAAGATCGCCCTGATGGAAACCTTGTCGCGCGAAGTCCAGACCGGTTTGAAAGGCGTCGAGCAGAGCCTGTCGCAATGCCTGACCGTGCTGACGCGCGCACCAGCGCCGCGCCAGTATGTCGACGCCGCCTTGAGTGAAATCGCGCATTTGCAGACCATCCTCGTCACGACGCTCGACAACGACACCGCCGAGGCCGGGCAGATCGAACTCGATATCCGTCCGCTCGATATCGAACTGGTCGCTCAGAAAGTCGTCGCACAATTCGCCGGCCTGGCGCACGGCAAGGAGCTCAGCCTGTCGATGACAGCCCAGACCTTGCCGGCCCAGGGCGCCGTCATGGCTGACGAACATCGCGTCGAGCAGATATTGGCGCACCTGGTGGGCAATGCCGTTCTCTATACGCAACAGGGCCGGGTCGAGCTGAAGCTGATGACTGTGCCCGACGGGTACCTCCGTCTCGAGGTCGTCGATTCCGGTCCCGGCCTGAGTGCCGAGGAGCTGGAACAGGCCTTTCAGCCGCACAATCGTATTGCCCGCACCTCGTCCGGCCTGTCCGGCGCCGGCCTGGGGCTAAGCCTGTCGAAATCCCTGGGAGACCTGATGGGGGGGCGCACGGGCGCCCAAAGCACGCCTGACGTCGGTTCGAAATTCTGGCTCGATCTGCCATTCGACGCCCACGCCACGCCGCCGGCGCGGCCGTTAGACATCGAAGAGGTCGAGTGGGTCAGCGACCATTCCCTGCGTATCCTGCTGCTGTCCAATGACAGTTTGCGCTCGGCGCAGCTGCGCGATTCGCTGGAAAAGCTGGGCCACAAATGCCTGACCTCGACCTCGCGAGAACGCGCCCTGGCCCTGGCGAAAAAGGCGCCCGTCGACGCCTGTCTGATCTCGACCGGGGCTTTCGAGGATTTGGGCGATCAGGACAACCGGTTGAAACTGGATCAGTTCCTCGGCAATTTGCGCGCAACCCAGGCCGAGGCGCGGCTCAATATTCTGGCCCTGCTGCCAGCCGGTGAACAGGCCGAGGATTTGCAGGCCATGGGCGTTCAGCCGCTGCTGCTGCCGCAAAGCCGTGAGAGCTTGGGTAGAGCATTAGCGCAGGTGTCTTAGATTTATCCCAGGGCGCTATCGCCGCCGAACATCTTGCTGAGGGCGCTATTGCTGTCGTCGCCGCCGTCCTCACGCTTTGCATCGTCCTCGCCTGGGCCGAAAGCCGACATCAGCTGCGTCGAAAATAGCAGACCCTCCTGGCCTTGCCCGCCGAAGACCATCTGCATGACGGCTTCGTCGGCCTTGACCTTGTCCCAACGCGCCATGAGCAAGGGCGTCGTCTCGATCTTCGGCCCGGCGTCGGGGATCGCCATCGGCGCCGAGCCACCGGTGCGCGTCAGATTGGCCATGACCTCGGTGACATTCAACGCCCGGCCGTGGCTGTAGAAGATGCTGCGATTGGCGTGGGCCGCTTTGGGAAACAGGCTGGCCGCCGCCGCCTGGGGTCGGGTCTGGCTGGCATTGATCAGGTCGGCCGCGCCGTCGGGGCCGAGAAAATGCGCGGCGTAGAGCTCGCCCTGAGTGGCGTCGCGGCCGATCCGGCCCTTGAGATAGGCGGCGTGGCCGGCGGTCATCTCAGCCGCCATGACGGCATTGGCGTCGGCGTCGTAGCGCAGGGCGAGGACCTGCTTGCGGGCAGCCGCGTTGGGCACGACGTAGCGGCCGTCACGCCCCTTGACGATCTGGTCGGCAAAAGATCCGTAACCGTGCTTGGCCCCGCTGCTCTTGACCATGCTCAGCCAGGTCTGTTCGATGAACTGAAACAGGCCGGCCGCCGACGAGGTCGGCGCGTGGGCATGGGGGTTAAGCGAACTTTCGCGCGTTGCCGTCTTGACGAGATAGCCGAAGTCAACGCCGGTCGCATTGGCGGCGCGTTGCAGGGAGCCCATGACTCCCTGCGTCCCCTGTTGCAGGGTACGCCCAACCTGACCAGACATCTGATTCAGGCCAGACATCTGCTTCAAGAATGGGGCGGGATCGGGAACTGGGGCGGTGAACAAACGCATAGGCAGATTTTGCCCCATACGTGGTTAACATCGCCTTAAAAGCGATCCGGACGATAGATTTCGGCGTCCGCGTTCGACGTGCCTTCGACCAGATCGGCGATGATTTGCGCCGCCAAAGGTGCGAAGACATAGCCGTTGCGACGCATGCCGGTGGCGACATAGACGCCTGATGTCGGGTCGAGCCCGATCAAAGGCCAGCCATCCGGCGTGGCGGCGCGAATGCCTGTGCGGGGCACAGCGGAACCGAGGTCGAGTCCCGGCAACATGGTGTTTATGCGTGCTTTCAGGCCAGCAACGATCTCGGGGTCGACGACGAGATCGTCTCGACCCGGTTCCATGGTTGCCCCTGCCCTCGCCCCGGTGCTGTCGCTGGCGACATAGCCGAGGGATGAACGCACGACGCCAATCCAATCCTGCTTGGGCATGTCCAACACATGACCCTTGATGGGCGTCAGAACGCTCAAGGCCGGGACTTGCCGCCGCAGGGCGTGGCCACCGTAGCCGGCCGCGACAACGACATGGTCCGCGGTTATCCAGCCGCCCTGGCGGAGACGAATCCGCTGGCGCTCCAGCCCGTGAACATCTCCCACGACATACCGGCCACCTTGGGCAAGAAAATGCTGGCGAAGATGATCCATGAGCCAAAGGGAAGGCAGTTGCCAGTCACCCTTGACGTACACACCGTCCCACTCGACGCCAAGTGACCAATAGCGCAGATCGGTGCTGCTCAGTGGCTCGACGTGCGCACCCGTCTTGTGAAGCTCGGCCAAGGACTCTTCGCCCTTCCCGACCGACCAGGCATAGACGGTTGGTTGCGATGTCAGGCTCGCCATCGGAAGGCTTACCGAGCGAGGCCATATCGACTTCGGCCCGTACCAGAGGCTGCTGGCATGACTTAACCGGCGGCAACTGTCCGCAGGAGCGGCGTCGTGCATGGCTTCCAAGGCCGGCGCAATCATACCCGCGGCTACGCCGGACGCCGTATCTTCGGGCTTGTCGCGGGCGACGATGGTCACGAAGTGCCCCCTCGTCTGCGCGACCACGGCGATGCACAGGCCGACAATGCCGCCGCCGATGATGACCAGGGATTTGGGAGACGTCTCTGCCATGGCTTGGACCTACGCGATTCCGCAAGGTCAGGCTATGCGGCATAATGCCTGGCGATGGTACCGCCTCTCAGGCTTGAACTGAGGACCTCCGGTTCCACAAACCGGCGCTCTAACCAACTGAGCTAAGGCGGCACACTATCGC
>FSSX01000057.1_pt1 | contig 10164 bp, 5 predicted proteins | sample 1637051 | NCBI WGS metagenome assembly FSSX01 (sample SAMEA3914819, study PRJEB12502) | metagenome | biome: forest; material: soil | place: Canada | collected 2010-06-26 | depth 0.3 m
CCAACGGCCGTCTCCAGGGCCGCCCGAAGAGCCGGCAGGACGCCGACCCGCCACAGGGCGCATAGCGGATAGTCGCGGACGCCCGAGAAATAGACGATATCGCCACCGCCGGCACTGAGTTGCTCGACCATATCGATGGGCAAGTCCGGCATATCGCACGGGGCGGTGACGACGGCGGCGTCATCGGTATCGTGCGCCAATTGCAAAGCGCTCAACACGCCACTGAGTGGGCCGAGATCCGGAAGCTCGTCGTGGATCAATCGCAAACCTAAACATGACAACGGCAAGGTCAGCGCCGATCCTTGGGCGCCGGCATTGATGATGACTTCGCGCACCTGGGGTTTCAGCCGGGCGATCACCGACTCGATCAAGGTCGATTGACCATAAGGCCGAAAAGGCTTGTTGCCACCCATCCGGCTGCCCGTTCCGCCGGCGAGGACGACCGCTCTCACGGAATCAACACAGTGGCGCCGGTCGTCGCCCGGCTTTCCAGGGCCTCATGCGCCTTGGCGGCATCCTTCAGGTCGAAGCGCTGGTTGACCGCGACGTTGAGCACACCGCGCGAAATCAGGTCGAACATCTCGCTCGCCGATTCGAGCAGCAGCTCACGCGTGCTGTTATAGGCGAAGATCGACGGCCGCGTCATGAACAGCGATCCCTTGGCGTTGAGTATGCCGACATCGAGCGGTGGAATCGGCCCAGACGACTGGCCGAAGGTGACGAACAGCCCTAGTGGCTTCAACACGTCGAGCGAACCGGGAAAGGTATCCTTGCCCACGGAATCATAGACGACGTCGAGCTTCTTGCCACCAGTAAATTTCAATGTCTCGGCGACGAAATCCTCAGTTCTGTAATTGATGACATGATCATAGCCATGCTTCAAAGCCAGTGCGATCTTGTCTGCCGATCCGGCTGTCCCGATCACCGTGGCGTGCAGGTGCTTGGCCCACTGACCGGCGATCAGCCCGACCCCGCCGGCCGCAGCATGGATCAGGATCGTATGCTGGGCGTCGACCTTGAAGGTCCGGCGCAACAGATATTGCGCCGTCAGCCCCTTGAGCAGCACCGCAGCGGCAACCTCATCGGAAATGCCCTCGGGAATAGGGACCAGCTTCTCAGCCGGCACGATACGCTTTTGCGTATAAGTCCCCGGGCTGTGAAGATAGACGACGCGATCACCGGTCTTTACGTTGTCAACGCCGTCACCGACGGCTTCGACAACGCCCGCCGCCTCATTGCCGGGCGTGAACGGCAGTTTTTGCGCGTAGAGCCCCGAGCGGAAATAGGTATCGATAAAATTGACGCCGATCGCGGTATGGCGGACCAGGACTTCGCCCGTGGCGGGCGCACCGATCTCAACCTCCTCTGCGTGCATGACCTCGGGGCCGCCCGTGGTATGAATACGAATCGCCGTGACCATATCGTCTCTCCTTGCACAGTTGGCAGACATGCTATCGCCCGAACATGGTGCGGCGGCGCAAAAAGTCCACCTAAAATCGCTCCAGGACAGGACCGTTTCTCGTCGCTCATGCCGTACGTCGCGATAAAAACCCTATCGGGACGCTTGTGTTAGCGCTAAACTTATGCAGATAACTGGTCATTCGAAATTTTTTTGCGGCGACAGCATGCGTTACGACGGCGAGCACAAGGAACGGACGCGGGTCAGGCTTCTGACCGAAGCCGCCATCATGTTACGTGAAGAGGGACCGCATGGCCTCAGCGTGGCCACCCTGATGAAGCGTCAGGGCCTGACCCACGGTGGTTTCTATGCCCATTTCAGTTCCAAGGACGAACTGATCGAGCATGCGATCGACGCCATGTTCGAACGGACCTGCGAACGTTTTCGTCTCAAGACCAAGGGACTGACCGCCGAAGCGGCACTCAGCAACTACATCACCTATTACCTGTCGCCGGCCCACTGCAACCGGCCGGGCCAGGGCTGTCCAATTCCGGCCACCGCCGCCGATGTCGGCCGCCTGGAACCCGAGGCGCGCAAGCGTTTCGAAGCCGGCGTCAACGCTCTGGCCGGCCTGATTGCCGCCGAATTCGAACGCCTGCGCTATCCGGCCGGCGAAGCCGTGAGCCAGGCCCTGTCCCTGCTGGCTGACATGTCTGGCGCCGTTATCATGGCGCGCGGCGTCAAATCGACGATGATGGCCAAACAAATCTGTGCCGGCGTCCAGGCGACCATCTTCGCCCGTCTTGGTCTGGCGATGGTGCCGGAAAGCATCCGTGAAAGCGACAACGACGCCGTTGTTGCCGTTGCACCGGTCAAGCCGCGCGCCAATCGCGTCGCCCGCATCCAGGCCGGACTCGACTCCTGATCATATCGTACTGATCATACCATGATCATGTAAACGCTTTCGCGTAGTGACGCGTCATGCGTGAATTGTTGCATTTATGCAAACGACATCCTTCATTGTTACGGGCTTGAAAAAATAGGGTTTGCTGCATGACGCATGACCTGTTTATATTATGACGATCATTCTATGCATATGATGATCATCATATGATATTGTATGATAATTATAATATAAAAAGGCGGGAGTTCGGGAGGCGAAAACATCCCACATCGGCAATAGGGGTTTTGAGATGCCGGTGACTATCCGCTGACAGGGTCAGCCAGAGTGCAAATACAGAGTGCAAGTACAAAGAGTCGGGTTCTGCAGCGTTTACGGGCGCGAGCAAAAAAAAACGCCCGTCCGTGTTGGAAGACAAGGCATGAAAAAGGATTCACCTGCCGCAGTCCGGGATTGGCGTCACGCCTCGGACCAAGGGGCAGGAACAAGGTAACGCCAACACGGGGGCGCAATGCGGCCTCAAGGGAGACGAACATATGAAGACGAAGTATAATCGGCAGCGTCCGGGCTTGGCTTTGAGGCGTGGGGTATCCCTGCTTGCCCTCGCTGCCTCTGGAATCGCCGCCTTCGGGTTTGCCGGGGCGGTGTCCGCCCAGGATGCACCTGCAACCGACACGACCGCCAGCGCCGATACCACGCAGGAAATCGTTGTCGTCGGGGTCCGCAAGGCGTTGAAAAACGCACAACAGATCAAGAAGAACGCCGACACCCAGGTCGATTCGATCACCGCAACCGACATCGGCTCGTTCCCGGACAAGTCCGTCGCAGAGGCCTTGCAACGCGTTCCCGGCATCACGGTCACCCGGTTCGCCGCCTCGGACGACTCGTCGCACTTCTCTGCTGAACCGTCCGGCGTGTTGATTCGCGGCCTGACCCAGGTCCGCACCGAATTCAACGGCCGTGATTCCTTCTCGGCCGACGGTGCCCGCGGCCTCAACTTCGGCGACATCGCGCCCGAACTGATGGCCGGCGTCGATGCCTACAAGAACCAGACGGCCGACATGATCGAAGGCGGCATTGCCGGCTCGGTCAATCTGCGTACCCGTTTGCCGTTCGATTCGAAAGGCCGCCAGCTGGCCGTTTCGGCCCAGGCCAATCACGGCGACATTTCGAAGAAGACAACCTACGACTATTCGGCCATGTACAGCGATCGCTGGGACACCGACGCTGGTGAATTCGGCCTGATGGTCGACTACGCCAATTCCCACGTTGTTACGGCGACCAACGGCGTCATCATGGGCCGCATCGCCACCTATTGCTCGGGCGGCTATGCCGACGGCGGTGGCAATGTCATCGTCAATTCCGACGGCAGCATCCCCTGTACCTCGACGCCGTTCGGCGGCACCGATTGGCAATACCTGCCGTCGAATGTCACCTATTCGTCGAACAGCTACGACCGTCACCGTCATGGCTCGGCCCTGGCGGCGCAATGGCAGAACCACGAGCATACCCTGCTCGCCACCCTGCAATACAATGATAGCTATTATCACAATGTGTGGACCGAGCGGACCGTCGAGCCCGTCTTCCACGACCTGTGGGCGGCGCCGGCTTTCAATCCGATCAGCAGCGGCAACAGTTCCGAAGCGGTCGAAGGCTCTGGTGGCCTGACCTTCGGCTCGAACGGCATGTTGACTGGCGGTACGATCGCCCAGCATATCGATTACTGGGGTGCCGGCAACGACCCAACCAATCCCGACGCCAACATCTATCACGCCTCGGTGGCGCCCGGCGTGCCCTTCGTCAATGGCTGTTACGACTGGAGCGGCGATTGCGGCCCCAAGCAGATGGGTGAAAACCTGTTCACCTCCGGCCGTGTCTTCGACCGCGCCGAACAGACCCAAGACGTGTCGTTTAACCTGAAGTGGGACGTCAGCGACAACCTGAAGACCAGCTTCGATGTCCAGTACATCAAGGCCGGCCAGAAGAGCTACGACATCATGCTGAGCCCGAAGACCCAGTCGAATATCTCCTATGCGACCGACAGCGACGGCATCCCCACGATCGGCTTCTCCAAGAACGTCAACAACAACTATGCTGACGGCGGCCTCGCCAATCCGCATAACTGGTATTACGCCTTCGTCCAGGATCACCTCGACCACAGTTCCGCCAACGAACTGGCGGTTCGCGCTGACATGGAATACCGCTTCAAGAGTGACGGCTGGCTCGACTCGCTGAAAGCCGGCGTGCGTTATTCCGAACGCGACCAGAAGGTGTCTTATTCAACCTTCAACTGGTCCAGCCTTTACGCCAATTGGGGCTGCGACGCTGCTTTCTTCAGCACTGACAGCGGCCCGGGCGATTACAAGTCGGGCAACGGTTGCGCCACGCCAGGCGCTGCCTTCGGTACACCGGGCGGTAACGACACCCACTTTAACGGCTACAAGCCCGGCCTGACCGAGGCCGGTACTTTCGGCAGCGACTTCTTTAATGGCCACGTCCTGCAAAATACCGGCCTGGTGTTCCCGAACGTCGCCCGCGAAGCCAACCAGCAAGGCCTTATCGACGAACTCAGCATCTCGGCGCTCAACAATGCCGCTTTTGGCCAGGGTTGGAATCCGCTGTGCTCGCGTTCCGGCCTGGTCGACGACAGCTGCTACAATCCCGGCGAAATCCTCGATCTGACGGAAAAGACCAACGCGGCCTACCTGATGTTGAAATTCGGCGGTGCCGACAAGACGATTTTCAACGGCATAACAGTCCAGGGCAATGTCGGCGTGCGTTACGTCGAAACCGAAGATGAAAGCACCGGCGGTGTCGTTTATCCGAACCCGTCCTGGTACACCAATCTGCAAAACGCCCAACCGTGCGGGGCGCCGCTCCAGCCGGGTCAGATCATCAATATCGCCTGCTACTTGACGCCCGATCTCCTCGCCTTCTCCGGCGGGTCGTCGACCAGCGCCTACGGCGGCAAGCATAATAACTGGCTGCCCAGCTTCAGCGTCCGCTTCGGCCTGACCGACAAGCAATTCCTGCGTGTGTCCGGTTCCCGCGCCATGGCGCGTCCGGACATCGGTTTGATGCGTAACTTCGTCAATATCGGTGCCCCGACGATCGATGGCTCGTCGTCGTCGCAGTACATCATCTACAACTCGCCGACGGCGGCTCACACCGCCGCCAACGTGGTGGGTTATGACTTCCGCTTCGCCGGCAATTCGGGCAACGCTAACCTTGCGCCCTACAGCGCCGACCAGTTCGACCTGTCCTACGAAAACTATTTCGCGGAAACGGGCTCGTTCACCTTCGTGCTGTTTACCAAGCATCTGAATGGCGGCATTGGCCTCGGCAAGACTGTTCGTGAGACCACCAATAACGGTGTCACGGTCCCGGTCGTCATTGCTGGTCCGGCCAATAATGACGGCGGCGGCACCTTGCGTGGTTACGAAGTGGCTTATCAGCAGTTCTTCGACTTCCTGCCGGGCGTATTCTCCGGCCTGGGACTGCAAGCCAACTATACCCACGTTGTCCAAAGCGGCATCAACAACACCAACCTGACCGACTTCCCGGTCTATGATGGCGGTACGGGCGCCGGCGGCGGCGGTAACAATTTCAGCACCGCCGTTATCGACTCGCACAAGCTGGCCGGTATCTCCGAGGACAGCTACAACGTGGTCGGCCTTTACGAAAAGGGTCCGTTCGCGGCGCGTCTCGCCTATAACTGGCGTTCGAAGTTCCTCGTCAACAACCTCGACGTCATCATCGGCCTGCCGGTGTTCGAAAAGGCCGCCGGCTATCTCGACGGCTCGCTGCGCTACAAGATCAACGACCAGGTCGAAGTGTCGTTGGAAGGCAGCAACCTGCTTGGCACGACCGCCGAACTCCAGCAACAGATCTTCGGTGACTCCTCGGCGACCCCGGGCGCCAAGCCGGTCTTCCAGGATTCGAGCTGGATCAAGAACGACCGCCGCGTACAGTTCGGCGTTCGTTTCAAGTACTAACCACAGCCGGAGTTTGCCGTTGTTCCCGAGACAACGGCAGGCTTCAGGCACTGGCTCCCGAATGGTCCTCCCCCTTTTGGGAATCTTTGTAGCGTAAAATAGCGTAAACCTAGACATGGGCGCGTCGCGAGACATCGTGGCGCGTCCTGTTTCATGAGATGGGGGCTCACCATGGCATCACCACGACAGATCGTTATCCTGGGCGGCGGCACCGCCGGCTGGATGTGCGCAGCCGCTTTTTCACCCCTGCTGGCGACTGGGCGATTCCAGGTCCGCCTAATTGAATCCGACGAAATCGGCACCGTCGGAGTCGGCGAAGCGACCTTACCGCATATCAAGACCTTCAATGACAGCCTCGGTATCAATGAGGCCGACTTCATGCGCGCCACAGGTGCGACCTTCAAACTCGGCATCGAGTTCCGCGACTGGGGCCAGGCTGGCAACAGCTATATCCATCCGTTCGGCGCCTTCGGGCAAAACTGGGCCGGGGTCGATTTCCATCATTACTGGCTGCGCGCCCGGCAAGCCGGCGTCGACGCCGGCGCCCTGGAAGACTACTGCATGGCGATCGCGGCGGCGCGCGCCGACCGGTTCGACTTCCCCACCCTCGATGCCGGCTCGATCAAGGCGACCTATGCCTATGCCTATCATTTCGATGCCGCCCTCTACGCGCAATATATGCGCGGTCTCGCGACCTCGCGCGGCGTCGTCCGCAGCGAAGGCCGCGTCACCGACGTCCTGCTCGATCCCGATAACGGCAACATCCACGGCCTGCGCCTGGCCTCGGGCGAAGTCGTTGAAGGTGATCTGTTTATCGACTGCTCGGGCTTTGCCGGCCTGCTGATCGGCAAGACCCTGAACAGCCCCTGGGAAGACTGGACGGGTTGGCTGCCGTGCGACCACGCCTGGGCCGTTCCTACGCAAAACCTTGGCCCGCCAACCCCTTATACGCGTTCCACCGCGCGCGAAGCCGGATGGCAATGGCGCATCCCGTTGCAGCACCGCACCGGCAACGGCTATGTCTTCTCCAGCCAGCATGTCAGCGAGGACCGCGCCCGCGACACCCTGCTGAGCCATCTCGACGGCAAGGCTTTGGCCGAGCCTCGTCTCCTCAAATTCCAGGCGGGCCGCCGCGCCGCTTCGTGGACGAAAAACTGTATCGCCATGGGCCTGGCCTCGGGCTTTCTCGAGCCGCTCGAATCGACCAGCATCTATCTCGTCCAGATTGCCATCCAGACCTTGCTCAAATTCATGCCCACAGATGGTGACGATACTCGACTGCGCGACGCCTTCAACCGTTTCATCGATGTCGAATATGACCGCGTACGCGATTTTCTAATCCTGCACTATCACGCCAACAGCCGCGACGACTCCGGCTTCTGGCGCTATGTCCGCGACATGCCCATCCCCGACAGCCTGAATGAAAAACTGGCCCTGTTCCGTGAACGCGGCTATATCCAGACCTATCGCGACGGCCTGTTCTCGCCGCCGTCGTGGCTGGCCGTCTATATGGGCCAGGACGTCCATCCAGAATCCTATGACCGCATGGCCGACGATGCGCCGCTTGACCTGATAGCAACAAAATTGGCCGAACTGAAACGCCGCATCGACCTTGCCGTGGACGCCATGCCCAGCCATGACACCACCCTGCGCAGCTATGCCGGAGCGCCGGCATGATCGATAAAATCGTCATTGTCGGCCGCGATGCCGCGGCCTGGTTGAGCGCCAATGTCCTGCACCAGGCTCTCGGTCATGCAGGCCTGATCGTCGAGGTCGTCGAACTACCCGGCCTTGTCCGCGACCAGGACATCTACCCGACCCTGCCTGCCCTGGAAGCGTTCCATCGCCTTCTGGGCTTTGACGAACATGCGCTGCTGCGCGCCACCGCCGGCGCCTTTACGCTCGGCCAGAGCTTCGTCAATTTCGCCGCCGAGCCCTTCTTCCACGCCTATGGCAGTCATGGCGTCGGCCTCAACAATCTGTCCTTTCTGCCCTTTTATATCCGTGCTCGCCAGGCCGGCCTGAAGGTTGCGATCGAGGACTTTTCACTGACCGCCGCGGCTGCCAAGCAAGGCCGCTTTATCGTTCCCGACGGCGAAACCCAAAGTTTTGCCCGCACCGATTACGGTTATCACCTGCCGGCCCGCGCCTATGTTCAGTTTCTCAAGATCGCCGCCCTCCGCGCCGGCATTACCGTCCATAACGTCGCGACCCTATCGGCCGAAATCGACGGGGCCGGCCATATCGCCGCCATCACGACGGGCCAGGGCCAGCGCATCACCGGCGACCTGTTTATCGACGCTACCGGCCCGAATGCCGTGCTGCTACGCCAGGCGCTCAAGGTTCCGTTCGAGTCGTGGCGCTCCTGGTTTGGCGCCGACCGTGTTCTCTCGGCTTCCGGTCCGCGCCTCAAAAGCCTGCCGCCTTTCGCCCAGATCCGCGCCAATGCCCAGGGTTGGCTCGGCCTCTACGCCGCCCAGGACGCCACGCGCATCATCAACGTCTACGACAGCCGCGATCAAAACGACGACGACGCCCTGCGCGCCGCCGCTGTCGTCTCCGGCCTGCCCCTCGGCGATGCCGTCATCAGCACCCTGGAGCCTGGCCGCAGCAGGCAAGCCTGGGCTGGCAACTGTGTCGCCATTGGTGAAGCCGCGTGCGCTTTCGATCCGCTCGACAGTCTGGGCCTGCAAGCCGTGCAAAGCGGGCTTGTCCATCTGCTGGCCTTGTTCCCGCGCCGACTCGACGGCCCCGAAGCCAGTGAATATAATCGCCTGATGTCCAACACCTTCGAGTCCTTGCGCGATTTCCAGTTGAGCCACCTCGTGCTCAACCGCGCCCGGGGCGCCTTTTGGGATCGCGTCCGCGCTGTATCCCCTCCAACCTCGCTCCAAGCCAAGCTCGACGCTTTTACGGCCCGCGGTCTTGTTCCCCTTTACGATCAGGAAACCTTTCCGGTCGACAGTTGGGATGCCGTCTTTCTCGGCCACGGCGTCATGCCGCAAACCTACGAACCCATGGCCGATACCGTCTCCGATGCCGACCTGATGGCGCATCTGAAACGCGTGCTCGGCCACATCAAAACCCAGGTCGATACCAGCCATGCCCACGACGCCTATCTCGAAATCTTCTGTACGCCGGAGACGGCATGACCACTGACGGGCCAAAGCGCATCCGCAAGGTCGTCATCGTCGGTGGTGGCACCGCCGGCTGGATGACCGCGGCCATGCTGACGAAAACCTTTTTGGCGACAAGGGGGGGCACCAAGGCCTACGATATCACCCTGGTCGAGTCGGAAGAGATCGGCACGGTCGGCGTCGGCGAAGCCACCATCCCGCCCATCCTCGCCTTTAACCGCGTCCTGAACATCGACGAAGACGAATTCATCCGCGAAACCAATGCCACCTTCAAGCTCGGCATCCGCTTCGACAACTGGCGCGCCCCGGGCTCCAGTTACTTCCATCCCTTCGGCACATTGGGCCAGGACATGGACGGTATCAGCTTCAACCATTACTGGATGCGCCTGGCGCGTCTCAACGGCAATCTCGACTTCGGCCGCTTCAACACCGAAACCATGGCGGCGCGCGACAACAAGTTCAGCCGCACCAACCTCAATGAGCCGTTCGCGCTCAACTACGCCTATCAGTTCGACGCCGCCCTCTACGCTGCCTTCCTGCGCCGCTATTCCGAAAAGCTCGGTGCCGTCCGCGTCGAAGGCAAGATCGTCCAGGTTAACCAGGACCCCGATAGCGGGTACATAACCTCCGTCCAGACCGGCGACGGCAAGGTCGTCGACGGCGACCTGTTCATCGACTGCTCCGGCTTCCGCGGCCTGCTGATCGAGGAGACCTTGCACGCCGGCTATGACG
>FSSX01000013.1_pt1 | contig 9904 bp, 8 predicted proteins | sample 1637051 | NCBI WGS metagenome assembly FSSX01 (sample SAMEA3914819, study PRJEB12502) | metagenome | biome: forest; material: soil | place: Canada | collected 2010-06-26 | depth 0.3 m
CGATATAGGGACCATAGACCCGCAGCGGCTCGGTGCCGAAAGCGAGATAGTTGAACAGCGGCACCAGTACCAGCGCGCCTATGGCACCGAAGATCAGGTTGATACCGACGCCGCGCATACCCTTGATGACGGCGGGTTTGAAGGGGTCGCCGCGGCCCAGACTGCCGAACAGGGTCGAAGCCGCCCACAAGGCAAACAGGGCAAAGCCCGGCTGCAGCAGGTCCGCCCAGTAGGCGAACACGATCAGCACATTGTGCGAGGCGCTGCCGACGGCAAACGGCAGGGATTTGAGGCCGGCCACCTTTTCAGCGATATAGGCCAGGGACAGGATGAAGACGGCGAGCCGTATCACCGAACCGAACACGCCCACCGGCGCGAATAATTTTGACATTGAGGATGCTCCCGATAAGATGTCATTTAATTAGCATTAAAGACATATAACTTTATATAAAACTTAAAGTCAAGAGGAGAATTGCGGCCACGCGGTGTGCCTGTTCAGGTTTTCTGCTGTGCCCAGACGGCGACACCGAGGTCAGCCGGGCGGCTGGCCTTAAAGGCCGATGCGACGGTACGATAACCGGCCACGCCTGCTTCATGTTCCATCCTGCCGACCACGGCCATATGACTCCGGCCAATAAAGGTGGCGTGACCGGACGTATCTGATTGAAGGTTGAAGGTGTCATTGCGTGGAAAGCGCCCGCGATTATACCGGACCTGCCTTCCGTCAAATTAGGCCGTAAACTCATAAATATAGCTGCCGTGGTGCGAGTCCATTTGTGCGGATACCAGAAGAAAAATCGCTGGAAATGCTTACATTTTCAAGATTTTTCGACGTGGTAGCCCGTGCAAAGGGACCGCATCCTGCGGACGGCGCCACGACAGTCATATTTATGAATTTACGACCTAGTATCCTATCGAGAAATCGAGATCGCGGGCCGCGAAAACCAGGATTTCTGCGCCTGGCGAAACCCTGATGGTCGGCGGGATTTTATTGTCCAAAGAGAGTGCCTCCATGGCAACGTCGGTAGCCTGGCTGGAGGTGCCGATGACGATCGTGCTGGGGCTGCCGTTATTCAGCGAACCCGACAGGCCGTTGACGAGCGACAAGAGTATGGATGAGCCGAAGCGCTTGGCGAAATGCGAGTCGACCTTGCCCGTCGTCCCGGCCTGGCCGAGATTGTCGGTTGCCGGCGACGCCAGTTGAATCGACAGCCCGTCCGGCCGAATCAGGCGCGTCCAGATGACAAAGGCCCGGGTTTCGCCGCCGGCCAGACCGCTTTTGTATTGGCCGACCAGGCGGCTACCGCGAGGGATGAGGACCACCGCGCCGTCGAAGCTGCGGATATCGCGCGAAACGATGGCGCGCGTATAGCCCGGCAGGTCGGAATTGATGGCCGTTTCCAGCACGGCCGGAATGACGGCACCCTGGGGCACCACTCGGGCAGGATCGCCGATCATCCGGGCCTTTTGCGTCGTATCCACCGACAGGCCGGCGGCGAATGTGTCGTTGGCATTGAGCACCGCACCTCCGTTGGCGGACGTGCCGTCCGGGACTGCCTCGGGCGGGCTTGTCACGTCCATGATCAGCGGGCTGTCGTGTTCGCGTGCCATGGTCGAAGGCGCGGCATTGTCGATGGGCGCGGGCTGGATGAAGACAGCCGGCGGTGTGGCGGTGGCGTGTCCGATCAAAGGATCGATGTGCGGCAAAACCGATGGCGTAAAGGCCGGCCACAATGGCGGGACCTGGGTAGGCGGCGGCAGCGAAGACGGCGGCAGTGGCGGTGACGACAGGCTGAGCCAGACGATAACCCCGAGCGCCATCACGCCGACCAAGCCGCCGACGCTCAGCCAGTCGGTGCTGCCGGGTCGCGCCGCGACCTGAGGCATGGCGCGAACGGACGCCGCCTCAAGTTCGTCGGACGCCATGTGCCGGCGTGGGTCGTGGTCGGGGGAGAGTGCCATCAGCTGCCGCCCGCCTGTGCTTCGGGAGGATAGCGGAAGCGCAGGACGTAGGCCATGCGACCCAGTTTGCAGTCCGCCTCGGGTGCGTCGCGCAGTTCGAAATTATAGGTGCGCTTATTGGTAATGATGGCCAGGTTGGAGAAGGCGGGGCGTTTGACCGGCCGGGCATAGACAAGATCGCCGCGCTGGTTCGGCACGACCTGCCAGGAGGTAGCGTCGCCGAGCGCGATGTTTTCAGCGTGTTCGTCCGGCGCCAGGCTGATCGCGGTCTCGAACCCCAAACAGCCCGCCAGGCGGGTTATCGCGGTGGGATCGTAGTCGACGACGCGAAGGCGCTCGTCCGCTACCGGCTGGACCGCCATGGCGCCAAGCAGGAGGCCGAGGAACGTCGTGGCCGCCATCAGGCGGCCTCCCGGACGGTGGAACCAGGATAGTGCTCGCCGACCAGGGCCTGCCACCAACTCTTGGTGAAAGCGGTCAAGGCGGCCATGAGCGGGAGCCGCCGCCAGGGCGTCTGACACGAGAGCGTCTTCATGCATACCTCCAATAGCGAAAAGAAAAAAGGTGCAGGCGATACGCACCTGCACCCTTGCTTTGGAAGACTATGGCAGGGCGGAGATACGCACCCAATCGATGTACTGATGCTTGGTATCGATGTTGTACAACATGCCTGGCCACGGCGCGGGCCAGTTGCCGACCCAGAGTTGGGCGGGGTGATTGCTGACGTGCTGGGTGGTCGACGCCTGGAGGATGCCGTCGATATACCAGTCGATCTTCAGGCTGCCGTTGGTGCCATCGCGCCAATCGATGCGGAAGACGTGGAACTGGGCGTCGAACGGATTGATGGTCGACAAGTGGTTGATATAGGTGGCGTCGGCATCGGAGTCGGTGTGGCTCCAGGTGTTGAGGCCGATATATTTGCGCCACGTCGCCCAGGTCGGCGGCGGGTTCATGTGAGCCGGCATTTCCATATCGATTTCCGTATAAACGCGGACAGGCGGCGGGCTGGCCTCGTTCAGGCTGTCGTAATAGTTCCAGATACACGAACAGCCGTTGCGGTCGGGCAGGTTCTTCATTCGGACTTCGTAACGTCCGCCGCCGTACTGCAATTTGGTGATCAGGAGACCGCCCTGACGATGGGCGCCGGCGTGGTTGTCGCCGAACATCTTGGCATCGACCACCGTGATATTCGTCCCATTGTCATTGACCGTGGTCAGGCTGACATTTTCCGGGCGCACCGGATATTGGTGGGCGATGTCGAGGTTACCGACGGTCCATTTCGCCGTATTGATGCTGGTGCCGTTGAATTCGTCGCACAGGATATAGGTGCCGCCAGAGCAGGCATCGGCCTTGGCGGCCGACGGGATGGCCGAAAAGGCGCCCAGGCAAGCCACGAGAGCAGCGGCAACAACACCTGCCTTGTTGATATGCGGGCTTAACAGGTTTCGTCTGACGAAGTTTTGAACGTGCATGTTCAAATTACGCATGAGTTACTCCTCCTTATTTTTATGCCGTGATGGGGCGCCGTTCGCGCAAAATGCCGACTGTGTAGCGACTGTGCGCTACAGGCGAAAATGTGTCACGAATGTATCAAAATTTCAATTAATTAATGTCAAATATGGACTTATTGTGACAATTGATTTTCTTGTTACAAATTTTTGATAGAAAATATGGCAAATATTGATGTGCGGGGTGCCCATTACAGTTTTCGCCGTAACGAAAGCCGCGACGCAGGCGGGTTTGCCCAATCGAAGGGGGCTATTTCCTTGTACTTTGGCGATAATAGGTGACCGAGTCGCCTTGTTCAGGCGACGAGCTGGCCGTCAGGATCGGTGACGATCTCGCCTGGAATGACGTAATCGAAGATCGCGTGGATGCGCGCCTGCGGGCTGTCGTTCTTGACCGCATGGGCCTTGCGGTTATTGATTTCCCACAGTTCGCCGGCCGCCAGGTGCTTGATGACGCCGGTGATGCCGAAGATGGCGCCGGTTGTGGTCACGATCGGCAGATGAATGCGATGAGCCCTGGCCAGGGAGTAGCCGTTGTCGTGGTGCGAACCGATATTGGCATTGGCCTTCAGGCGAACCAGGATGATCCTGGCAAAATAGGGCGCGGCACCGGTCACGCGATCCCGATAGTAGGTTGCGATCTCAACCAAGGCGGGTCGCAGCAGCGGTTCGAAATGGGAAAAAACGGGTCGGACAGTAGGGCTCGTATGCCGCATGTCGGGATCGAAGATCAGCGGAATGGTTTCGGTATTGGTGTGCGCCTTGTAGACTTGTTGGCGGCCAACCTCCTCCTGCCACATGGCGTCGGACATGGCGGCGACTTCGTTGGCCAGCGGCGCGATGTCGATTTGGCCGATCCTGCGGTATTCACCATCGAAGTTCATAGGGGTACGTCTCTTTTAGCCTTGACCGCGCAGCCTACAGTCAGGCCCGGCCCAAAACAATTGCCTTCTCGCTCGTTACTTTTCGCCCACTGCTTTTTCATCACGCCCGGCTTCCAGGCCCTGCCATCCCTCCCAGGAATGGATGCCGACACCGACAAAGGCAGGTTGCGCGCGAAGCGTGTTCTCGATCGTGGCGATGTCGTCGAGGACAGCCGTCTGTGACTGCTTGCCCGGCGTGTCGCCATAGGAGATGGTGGCGCCGTTGCCGGTATCGGTTTCGATGGCGGCGAAGACGCGCGGACGGTGCGCCAGCGGCAGGCCGCTGGCATAGGTGGCTTGGGCGACGGCCCTGCCCGCGGCGTTGGCAGGATCGGTATTGTAGGTCAGGACGATGTAATCGTCGGTATAGTTCATCATGAGATGGCCGAGCGAGTCGGTTACACCTTGATAGGTCACGGTCATCGGTTCGCCGTAATAGGATTCGGTCGAGGACAGCATGGCGGCCGCGGCTTGCAGCCCATGCGCCTTCAACCGGTCGTAGGCGCCATGCTGGATGTCGAGCCAGTCGATAAGGAGGCTTTGGCGGTCCGCCGCGGCTGTCTTTTGCCAAACACCACCGCCGGTTTGGTCGAGCTGGGAACTGGGGATGCCGTTGTGGAAGGCCGCGCGATAACCGGTGATGTCGTGCGGCAGGCTGATATTTTGAAAGCCGGTGAAACGGCCCTCCGGCGCCACGCGGTCATTATAGGCGATCAGGGCGTTGATGGTTGCGTACAGCTTTTGCGGACCATCGGCGTCTTTGAAATAACAGCGGCAGCCGTCAAGGCCCCACACCGCGATGTTGTGGCGGCGGGCTGCGGCGATAAAGGCTGTCAGGGTCTTGTCGTCGGCGGTGTAGCCATTGAGCGGCAGGTAGATATAGAGGTCGGTAATACCGGCATGGGCCGTGGCGTCGAACAGCCGGGCCAGCGCCGCGTCATCACCGATGAGGCGTTCCATATGCCAGATCCACATGCCGCGCTGGGGGACGAAGGCCGCCGCGGCGGGCACGGGTGCTGCCTGGGCCCCCGGCATGGCGCCCAGGCCGCACAGTATGGCCAGGCACAGCAGCAACGGCCTGAGGTTCATCGCTCTGGGTCTCCGCGTGGAGCGACGCTGGTCTTGTTGAGACGCGCAAGGAAAGTCGCCAGGTCGGGCGATTTTTTGTCCGACCACATCCGTTCCGACAGCACGGCCATGGGCTCATAGACCTTGCCGAGCAGGAAGGCGTCGGTGCGGCCTTCGGCGGCGTCCGTCCACAGGTCGACGCCGTAGCCCAGGACATTTGGCCCCTTCTCCATCGGGAAGTTTTCGTAGATGCCGGCGCTGTCGACGACGCCGTAATTGGAGCCGTCGAAATTCTCGATGCCGGGCACGACGTAGAGCTTGTCTTCCGGCGAGATGATGACCTTGTAACCGTCGGCCAGTATGTCTTTCAGGCGCGGCGTGTTCCAGGTTTCGATGACAATGTCCTTGTCCGGCTGGATGGAGGTCTGGTCGGCTTTGAAACGCCACCAGTTCCAGATCACCGTGGTCTTGCCATGGGCCCGGACGACCTTGTCGGTCTCGTTGATCCAGTCAACGAAAACGTCGCCGGGATATTGCAGGCCGCGGTCCTTGACTGCCTGCATCAGTTCCGGACAGCGCACCTTGTCGGGATCGTACTGGTATTCGTCGCCGCCGATGTGGAAGTACGGCCCGCTGAACCAGGGAATAAATTCGTCGAGCAGGCCTTTCAGCCAGGCGCGATTGTCGTCGCGGGTGATGTCGATCGCCCACGCCTTGCCGGCGGCGCGGTCGCCGGCGGCGCGGTCGAGCCAGTCGGAGTGCCGCATCGAGTCGCAGGTGAAGCCAAGCGACGGCCGGTAATCCGTCAAGGCGACCGCATGGGCCGGCAGATCGATCTCGGGGATGATGGTGATGTTGTAGCGTTTGGCGGTGGCTTCGAGATGGGCGATGTCGGCCTTGTTGTAGGATTGAGGCGCGGCAAGGCCGGGATATTTCGGGCTGTTGAGGCGAAAGGCGGGCCAGTCGGTAAAATGCAGGTGCAAGGTGTTGAGTTTCAACCACGCCATTTCGCGCATGGTGTTGTCGAGTTGGCTAACTTCGAAATAGCGACGGCCGACGTCCAGCATCAGGGTGCGGGCGGCATAGTCCGGCCAGTCGGCGGCCTGGCCGCGCGGCAGGCGGCTTCTCGTCGGGTCATATTTCAGTAATTGGACGACGCTTTCGGCACCGTAGAACAGGCCCGGGCGGGCGGCGGCCCGGATGGTGACGCGGTCGCCGATATCCAGGCTGTAGGCGTCGGGCGACGACGACGCGATTTTTGGGTCGTTCAGGTCGAAGACGATATCGCCTGGACGGGCGGCGGCGCCTTTGACGACAATGAGCCGGGGGCCACCGATAGCGACAATGTCGTCGGCCAGCAGGTCCGCATTGTCAGTGAGCAAAGTATCGGCGGATTTCGGCAAAACGATGCGAGCGTCACTGGTCAGGGTCAATTGCCCGTCCTGCGCTTGCCATTGGCGCAGGCCGGGTGTTACCCACTGCGCCACATCCGTAATGGGGGGAACGGGCGGTTGCGATTTCGGCGGCAACTGGGCCGAGGCCGGGGTGAATGACACGCCAGAGAGGACGGCGCCCAGGAGGGCCGCGCTCAAGATCGAGGCATTGAAACGTGCTGTTTTCATTTCGGGTTCTCGATACTTAATGCAGTCGGGGACCGCTCGCCGCCTAGGGAAAAGCGGCGAGCGGGTACGCGGCACTAAGGAAGGCTCTTAGTTCTACGCGCGATTTGTCCATTACGTGCCAAGGAGACAGGAGGCACAGTTTCGGATGGCGATTTAGAACTTCTTGGAAACACTGAAGGTTACGCGGCGGCCATAGTCGGCATAGGAGATGAACTCGTTGTCGTAACGGCCATGCGTAAACACCTTTTCGTCGCTCAGGTTGACACCGTCCAGGGCCAGTACCGTGCCGTCGGGCAAGGCGTAGCTGAAGCGGGCATCGATCTGATGGTAGGGCGTATAGTAGCGCGGCTCGGTCGTGCCGCCGTAATTGGGCTGGGCGAGGAACTGATCGCGCCAGTTATAGGCGACGCGGGCTCCGAACGGTCCGTGCTCATAGAAGACCACGAGGTTGGCGGTATCGCTGAGACCCGGCAGCGCAAAATTGTTGCCGCCGGAAGTGACCGATACCTTGCCCTTGACCTTGGTGTAATTGGCCTGGAATCCCAGTCCCATGTCGAAGGAATGGGTCCACGAGAAGGTCATGCCGTCGATGCCGGCTTCTTCGGCATTACGCGGCCGGGTGACGAAGAAGCTTTGATAGGCCGGCGTCGCCACCGTCGTGATGTTTTCCTCCGCGACCGTTTGGACGATGTAGTCCTTGATGTTCTTGTGGAAGTAGGCGACCGACAGGGCGTCGTCCTTATGATAGTACCATTCGTAGGACAGGTCGAAATTGTCCGACTCGAAGGGCTTCAGGTCCGGATTGCTGCCGGTGGCGTAGCGCGCGACGATGAACATCGAACGATAGGTCATTTGCGGCGCCAGATCTTCGAGGATCGGCCGGGTCATCGTCCGGGACAAGCCCAGGCGCAGAACCATGTCGTCGGTCAGGTCGAGCTTGGCGTTGAACGACGGCAACCACTTGGAATAGTTGTTCTTGGCCGTAACATGCGTCAGTTCGGTCGACGAGTATTGCGGGGTCAGAATTCCCGTCGTTTCACCTGGCGCCACGTACAGGTCAGTCAGGATGCGGGACGTGCCGTCCGACGTCAGATCGGTGAAGGAATAGCGCAGCCCGGTGACGATGCTGAGCGGCCTACTGAACAGGTTCGTATCGTAGTGGACGTCGAAATAGGCGGAGGTATCGGCCTCTTCGATCTGGTACGAGTCGCCGCTCTTCACGGCATTCCAGCCGCGTCCGTTGGCGATGAATTCGGCCAGTCCGCCGGCGCCGGCGTTGCGCGTCCGGTTGGCGATATTGACCGGGTCCGCCATCCAGGCTCTTAGGGCCGGGCCATCGATCAGGTACATATCACCGTCGAGCAGAGGATTGCCGAAGACGTCGCCGGGCTGAAGGATGCCTTTGATGATCGAGTCGGTGTCGATCTGCTCGCCGGTGGCATTGGCGTGGTACAGGCGGCGCACCGCCAGCGGTGTCTGCCAGAATTCGTTCTGCTTCTTGTTATCGGCATAGAGGGCGCCGAAATCGACCGTCAGCGACGGACTGGCGACATATAGAAAGTCGGCCTTCACCTGCCCGTTGGTTGATTTGACATAGGTGCCGGAATTGCCGTTGATGCGAGCACGAAGCTGGCTCTCGTTGGCGGCGGTCGTCTGGAAACTGTCGGCCGTGTCGAAATAGGGCACGCCGCCGTCCATATGGACGAGGAAGCCCGGCTGATTGAGGGCTTCGAGGCTATAGTCCTTGTCGAGGCCGCGGTTATTGTTGATGGCCTGCGACCACGACAGATCGAACTTGCCGGTCAGCTTGTCCGTGGGCGTCCACTTGGTGTTGAAGCCGATCATCTGGGTCGTCGTCGGACGATATTGCTCCTGATTGATATAGGCGTAGCCGGCAAGGTCCATGCCGACCGCATGATCGAAGGTCGTATAGACGCCGTGTTCGTCAATAACGTTACGATCGGTGTCCTGGACGGCCCAGAACCAGTTGCTGGCGCTGTTGACCGTGGTTTTGACGTCGAATTTCGAATAGAGGTAGTCGACGGTGAATAAGAGACTATCACTGGCCTTGTATTGCAGGGCCACGCTGCCGCCGGTGCGCACGCGGTCTTCGTCGGTGACGCTGCGGGTCAGGTCCTGCATGCGCCAGGCTTCGTCGCGATCATCCGAAACATAGGCGTAGGCGCTGGCGTCATAGAACAGATTGTGGATGATGGCGCTGTTCTGGACGCTGTAGGTGCGGTTATGCCGCTCCTGGCGGGTGAAGGAGGCCAGCACGCCCAGCCGGCCGTCCATGAAGCGGTCGCTGACGATAAACGAGGCCTGCGGCGTGGCGGCGCCGCTGTTGTCTTCGTAGAGCACGCCGATATTGCCGACGAATTTGAAGCCCTTATAGTCGAACGGTCGCGCTGTCTTGACGTCGATCGTGCCGCCGACACCGCCTTCCGGGACGCTGGCATTGGCCGACTTGTAGACATTGACGCCGCTGACCAGTTCGGAGGCGATGGTATCGAAGCTGAACGAACGATCGGGATTGTCGTTGGCGACCGCGCGACCGTCCACCAGCACCGACGCGAACTCTGGCCCGAGGCCGTTGATGCTGACGAAACGGCCTTCGCCGCCCTGACGATCGATAGCGACGCCCGGAATACGCTGGAGCGACTCGGCGATGTTCTTGTCGGGGAACTTGCCCATGTCTTCGGCGGAGACACCGTCGATGATCGAGTCGGCGTTGCGCTTCAGTTTCAGGCTGCGGGCGACAGCGGCCCGGACGCCGGTCACGACCACTACCGTCGAATCATCCGTGGCGGGCGCAGCATCC
>FSSX01000103.1_pt1 | contig 9873 bp, 6 predicted proteins | sample 1637051 | NCBI WGS metagenome assembly FSSX01 (sample SAMEA3914819, study PRJEB12502) | metagenome | biome: forest; material: soil | place: Canada | collected 2010-06-26 | depth 0.3 m
ACGACCTCCTACGACCTGCTGCGGGCCATCAAGCGCGATACCGGCGGCAAGAGCTATGGCGAGCTGCAGGCGGCCTTGCAGAGACTTGAATCGACGACGATCCAGACCTCGATCCGAGCGCCCAAGCGCAAGGACAAGGCGCAGTTCGGCTGGATCGACGCGTTTCAGTTGGAAGTCGACCCTGAAACCGAGGCGCCGCGCGGGATTTCGATCACCCTGTCGGACTGGGTCTATCAGGGGATTGTAACGGATCGCTCGCTTTTGACCATGCACCAGGACTATTTCCTGCTGACCGGGGGCATGGAGCGCGCACTTTATCGCGCCGCCCGCAAACATGCCGGCGAGCAGGAGCAGGGCTGGACCTGCCGCGTGGCGCTGCTGCATGAAAAGACCGGTTCCGACAGCCCGCTCAAGCAGTTTACCTACCTGCTGAAGCGAGTGGTCGCGAAGAATGCCTTGCCGGAATATGTCATGACCTTGACAAAGGTCGCCGACGGGTCTCCGGCCGTGCACTTTATCCGCCGCGATATCGAAGTCAGGGTGGGTGTGCGTCAGGATCTCAAGCGGCTGGAACAGCTCAACGCCGAAGAGCGGCGCCGCCTGGAAGCGGATAGTGTTTAAGTTGCAAGGGCTTGCGGCGGTGAGCTCATCCGACCATCGGGGGATCGGTGACCGGTTCACCTTGCTTTCGCGACGAAACGGGACCGGGAAGGTGTGCCGATTGACGGGGGATCAGTGACCGATTCGCCGAAGTGAGTCGGGGGATCAGTGACCGACGGAAGGTGATTCGCCTAAATCCCGGGCAAAACAGGCGTTTCGCGCCGCCTTTCGCGGCGTCGGGGGATCAGTGACCGGTTGTTCCCGCTTTTCAGGCCTCGAATGGCCATAGGGCAGGGCGCGCAAAGCCTTTCACGCCAAGGAATGGCTGTGGATAGATAGCGATTAATCATCCACAGCTATCGGGGGATCAGTGACCGCGCGCACGGGGTATCAATGACCGGAGTGTCGGGGTAACAGAGACAAAATCACGGGGTATCAGTGACTGGCCTGTCGCAGAACCCTTTGTAAAATCAGTCGTTTTTGACCGTCTCGTTGGGCTTAACTTACTTAACTTGACTCTCTAACTAGAGTCTAATTAACGCGACGGCGCGAGGGTAAAATCGTATGGCCCTTGCCGGCTCTGCCGACCATAGGAGGGGTCGGCCGGCCGGCACCGCTGATAAGGGGAATAGAAACGGCGGTCACCGGGAAATCAACATGACCGGTGACCGGTAACCGGCTTCACACTTCCAGCAGGGCGTCCAGTTCCTCACCGAGCTGGCCGACGGTGAAGGGCTTGGTAATGAGGTGGGTGCCGATATCGAGTACCCCGTTGTGCACAATGGCATTTTGCGTATAGCCGGTCATGTAGAGGATGCGGATGTCCGGATGGCTCTTGTTGACATCGTCCGCCAGCGCACGACCGCTACGTCCGGGCATGACGACATCGGTCAGCAGGATATGGATGCCAGGCGTGGCGGTCACGACCTGCAGGGCCTGATCGGCGTTTTCGGCGCTGAGCACGTCATAGCCCAACTCGACCAGCGCCTCGGCGGCGAATTCACGCACGCCGGTCTCATCGTCGACGACCAGAACCGTAACATTGCGCCGGTCCTTGTTGGCCCGTTTGGCGATCTCGGTCACAGGGACATCCGCATCCTCCTGCGAACGCGGCAGGTAGAGCTTGATTGTGGTGCCGTGGCCGATTTCGCTGTAGATACTGACATGGCCGCCCGACTGCTTGATGAAGCCCTGAACCTGACTGAGGCCGAGGCCAGTGCCCTGGCCGACGGGCTTGGTGGTGAAGAAGGGTTCGAACACCTTGTCGATAATGTCCGGCGCCATGCCGGTGCCCGTGTCGGAGACAGCGACCAGGACATATTGGCCGGGGACGACGTCCTCCACGGAATTGGTATAGGTGCGGTCGAGATAGGCATTGGCCGTTTCGATCGTCAGGCGGCCGCCGTCGGGCATGGCGTCGCGGGCATTGACCGCCAGGTTGACCAGGGCCGTTTCCAACTGACCGACGTCTATGTGGGCCCGCCACAGGCCGGCGCCACGGATGGTCTCGATGGAGATGGTCTCGCCCAGCGTCCGGCGCAGCAGATCCGACATGTCGGTCACTGACTTGGCGATGTCGGCCGAGCGCGGATCGAGCGGCTGCATGCGCGAAAAGGCGAGCAGACGCTGGGTCAGGGCGGCGGCGCGCTTGGCGCCTTCCTGGGCCATGCTGACGGAACGGATCAGTTTGGGGTCGGCGTCGGGAAAGCGCCGCAGCAGAAGGTCGAGATTGCCGAGCACAACGGCCAGCATGTTATTGAAATCGTGGGCGATACCGCCGGTCAAGCGGCCGACCGCCTCCATCTTCTGACTTTGGCGCATGGCCGTTTCGGCGCGTTCGCGGTCGGCCATTTCCTGGCGTAGACGGCGGTTGCCGAGCGTCAGGGCGCGGGCGTCGAAGGCCATGACCGTCAGCATCAGGGACGCCATGACAACCAGTAACGCCGCGCCGCCATAGCGCGCGACGCGGGTGCCCAGCGCCTCGGCGCGCTGGCGAAAATAGACGGTGCCGAGAGCGACGCCGTTTTGTACCACGGGCGCGCGAACGGTAATAACCGCGTGGCCGTCATCGGAGGCGCGGCTGCTGGGTGGTTCGCTTGACAGGTCTTTGGCAACGGCTTCCGGCCCGTAGCGGGCAACCATGATGCCCTTGTCGTCATAGACGGCGACGGCTTCGATATCGGGGTTGGCTTTCAGGGCGGATATATATTCCTGAATGGCATCCTGGTCGCCGAAAGCGAGGGCGGCGGCGACGGAATCGGCGAGGATCTTGGCCTGGACATTGGCCGACTGCGTTAATTGCGCCTGATGGTGGGACTCGGCGTACACGGCCAGGCCGATACTGGCGCCGACAAGGGTGATCAAACTGATGACCACCAACAAAAGACGACGATGTTCGGCGAGTTTCGCCCATTGAATCATCATGGCTGGATGCCGCCTTTGACCGACAGGGCGAGGTTAAGCAGTTTGGAACTGATTGCCAGGTGGCTTTCCGTGGCCATGCGCTGGTCAATACGAAAGCGGACGTGGCCGTCCTGGATGGCAAAATCGATAATGCCGGCGGGATCTGTGCCGTCCGTCACGGTCAGGACCGGCAGACCGTGGATAGCGCGCAGGGCGGTGGCGGTGCTTTGCGTGGCCGAACCGCCGATATAGGCGATGTTGCAGGTGGAATCGGGGCCGATCGTGTCGACGCGGGCGATGACAAAGGGCCTGGCGCCGAAACTTTGGCCGGCAATGGCGCGGTCCAGCGTGTCGCCGAACGGATCGGCGCCGACGACGCAGATGATCAGGGGCTGGCCGACATCATTCCGCGGCCAGTCGACGAACGGCGCCAGCTTGTAGAGATAGCTGGCCTTGACAGCGACTTCCAGTTGCGCTGTTTGCGCTCGCGCAGGCACGGCAAGGCTGACGATCGCCATCACGGCGCCGCCTAAGAAGAACAGGACCGGTCGGGCGGCCGGCTTCATCGTCAATACCCGTAAATGACGGAAACGAGGATCGACCGGCCGACATAGCGCGCCGGCGTCGTATCCGGATCCCACATTTCAAGGTGACGGGCATGAAGGAGGTTGGAGGCGTTGAGCGCCAACTCGATATTGTCCCTGACCCGCCACCCGACGTGGACGCTGGCCTCGGTATAGGCAGGCACGGGCGTGTAGCGGATTCGCCCGACGGTGCGCAGGGTGACATCGAGATCGATCGCCGGTGTGACATCCCATTGTGAGCGGATTTGCGCCTGGTAGTCGGGATCCATGCCCTGGACGGCCAGGCTCGACAGGTCGTTGTAGCCGGGCTTGAGTTCGAAATGCTTGTGCAGAAGGTTGAAGCCGGCGCTGAGCCGCCAGGCGGGGGTGACATCGTAATTGCCCCAGCCTTCGAGGCCGTAGGTCGTGCCCCGTCCGCCATTCTTCAGGATAAGTGGAAATACGTCCGGCAGGGTGTACTGATCGGTGCGCAGGTCATCGTACATGTTGTAGAAGGCCGACAGGGATAGCGAGCTTTTTGCAGTGGGCTTGGTACGCCAACCGGCTTCAACGGCCGTCAAGGTTTCAGACTGGAAGTCCGGCGACGGAACGAGGATGCCGGTCGCCTGCAGTTCGCGTTCGATGCGGTTGGGCGTGCGCACTGCCCGCGATACCGCGCCCCACACCAGGCTGTCGGGCCGGTACTGCCAGGCAAGGCGAACATTGGGCAGCCAGGCAAAACCTGAATAGCTGTTGTCCTCACCCTTCAAGCCGAGCGTGAGCTTGAGATCCGGCCGCAGGGCGATATCGTCTTGGGCGAAGATCGAGCCCAGTGAAATCGTCGTTTTCGGTTTGGCGAACTGGGCGAAGTTGAACGACTGGAAGTCTTCGTTCCACGACCGCAGTTCACCGCCCCAGACGAATTGGTGTTTGGTGCCGAACGACAAGGATTGTTGGGCATCGATGTCGAATGTGTCGCGGCTTTCGTAGAGTGGACTTTTGATCGAATTCGGCTGATCGCGGACATCATGGTCCATATAGGCATTGATGGCGATGCTGGAGCCATTGGCGAGGTCGTGCGTCCAGCCGCCGGCCAGGCTGTAGCCGGTAAAGTCGGTGTCTTCCTCGATGATGGAATTATCGTAGGCTTCGCCCTTGATCGTATAGCCGCCATGGTCGAGGACGCCATCGATGGCGAAACCGCCGTGCAGTCCGCGGAAGGCGTCGCTTTCCGTTGTCGAGGCTTCGGCGGCGCGGCTCTCGCCGGTATTGAAGCCGTCGGCGAACAGGCGATAGCTGGCGCGCGGGCCCAGCTTGCCGCCATATCGAACGGTCAGGGTACGTTTGAAAACGCCGCTTGCGGCCCGCAGGTAGAGGCCTTGCGTGTCGGCGGCATTCTTGGTGATGATATTGATGACGCCGTTGACGGCATTGGCGCCCCACAGGGTGCCGCCGGGACCGCTGACGACCTCGATACGGTCGATGTTATCGAGGGCGACATCGACCTGCTGCCAAAGCACTGTCGAGGCGATCGGCTCATAGATACTGCGGCCATCGATCAGGACAAGAAGCTTGTTGGCGGTCTCCGGCGAGTTAAAGCCGCGCGCCGTCACGGACCAACTCCAGGCATTGATCTTGGCGACTTCGAGATTGGGGGCCAGACGCAGGACTTCGGGCAGGCTGACGGCGCCGGAACGACGAATGTCGGCCGCCGTGATGACGAAAACGGCAGCCGGGGCCTCGCTTAGCGATTCCGGCCGTTTCGACACCGAGGTGACCTGAAGATTAGCCAGGTCGTCGAGCGACAGGCTCTGCAGATCCTCGACCGATTGCGGCGGCGCCGTTTCGGACGCCTGGCTGAGGCCGGCCGTTAGGGCCGTCGTGCCGGCGGCCATGGTGATGGCCATGATGCCGCGACACAGTATCTTGGTTGAGAAGACATATGGTGGTAGCTTGCCCATCCCGCCCCTTGGATGTTGAATTGTTATGCAGAATTATTTCGCCCGAAAAATAAGAAATCGATAGGGTTGTCGAAACGGGCGGCCGGTGTCTCTGAGTCGGACCGGTTGTCGGGTACAAGAGTGGAAGGCCTAAGGTGCGCATAGTCGTAACGGGAACAACCGGTCAGGTCGTCAGCGCGATTCTGTCTGCAACGCCATCGGATGTCAAGGTCACGGCCCTTGGGCGGCCGGATATCGATCTGGCCGACCCGGGCAGTCTACGCGGGCCCATTGTGGCCGCGCGGCCGGATATTATCCTGTCAGTGGCGGCCTATACGGCCGTGGACAAGGCGGAATCGGAGCCCGATCTGGCGCAGGCGGTCAACGGCGTGGCGCCGGGTGTGCTGGCAGCGATAGCACACGAGCTTGGCGTGCCGATCATCCACCTGTCGACCGATTATGTTTTCGATGGTGCGAAGCCTGAGCCTTACGTCGAGGACGACGCCACTGGGCCGCTCGGGGTCTACGGTAAGTCCAAACTGGCTGGTGAAATGGCGGTGCGTGCCGCCAGCGACAATCACGTTATCCTGCGGACAGCCTGGGTCTATTCCGAATTTGGCGGCAATTTCGTCAAGACCATGCTGCGCCTGGCTGAAAACCGTGACGAGGTTTCGGTCGTCGCCGATCAGCGGGGTTGCCCGACCTGTGCCGTCGACATTGCCCGGGCGGTGATCGCGATAGCCCGGCGGTTGCGGGACGATGCATCGCCGACCCGGCGTGGGACCTTTCACCTTAGCGCGCCGGATGACGCCAGCTGGGCTGAGTTCGCCGGCGCGATCTTCTCCGGGCTTGCGGCACGGGCAGGCAAGACGGTAGGGGTGAGGGCGATTGCGACTTTTGATTACCCGACACCGGCGCGGCGGCCTGTCAATTCCAGGCTGGACGGCCATCGGCTGGCGGCCGTCTACGGCATAAAGCTTCCATCCTGGCGAACATCGCTTGATACGACGTTGGATAGATTATTATTGGGTAAGGATTTGACATGAAGGGTATTATTCTAGCGGGTGGATCGGGCTCGCGGCTATTTCCCATGACGATCGGCATGTCGAAACAGATGATGCCGATCTACGACAAGCCGATGATCTATTACCCGCTGTCGACCCTGATGGTGGCCGGCGTCCGCGACATTCTCATCATCTCGACGCCCAACGATTTGCCGGCCTTCCAGAAACTGCTCGGCACCGGTGAACAATGGGGCATTCAACTGACCTATGCCGTCCAGCCCGAGCCGCGGGGCCTGGCCCAGGCCTACCAGATCGGCGCCGACTTCGTTGCCGGGAGGCCATCGTGCCTGATCCTGGGCGACAACATCTATTATGGTCCGTCCCTGCCGGCCTTTTTGACCGAGGCGGCGCGCCTGGAGAATGGCGCCACCGTCTTCGCCTATCAGGTCTCCGATCCCGAGCGTTACGGCGTCGTCGAGTTCGACGACCAGATGCGCGCCCTGTCGATCGAGGAAAAGCCCCTTCGCCCGCGTTCCAACTGGGCGGTCACCGGCCTTTATTTCTATGACGCCCAGGTGGTCGACATCGCTGCCAATCTGACGCCGTCGGCGCGTGGCGAATTCGAGATTACCGACGTCAACAGCGTCTATCTCGAACGCGGTGAGTTGAGCGTGCAGCCGATCGGGCGCGGCTATGCCTGGCTCGATACCGGCACGCCCGATAGCCTGCTCGATGCGGCGGAATTCGTCCGCGTCCTTGAAAAACGCCAGGGTTTCAAGATCTCCTGTCCGGAGGAAATCGCCTGGCGGCGCGGCTTTATAACCTCGGAGCAGATGGAGGCCCTGGCCGTTGAACTGGGGCGCAGCGACTACGGGCAATATCTGCGCAAGTGTTTGGCTGGGCAGTAAAGCGCCATCCGAAAAATGCCTCCCATTTTTTTCGCTTAAATGGCGCGACAAAATATACCTCTCTTGCCGTTTTCCCGTCGCGGCGTAAGGTGGCGAAAACGATAATGGGAGAACGGACATGGTCAGATCGCTAACGCGTCGCGGCGCCGTCTTGAGTTTGGCTGGATTGGCCGTGGTTGCGGCGACGCAGGCCCAGGCTAAATCGTGCGACATCGGCTGGGTCGACAACTTGAGCACCGAGCTTAATGCCATGGCAGACATGTTGACGCAGCGCCTGCAGCCGTGGTCGGGACCCGATACCGTGGCGATGCCGGAGGATTTCGGCTTTCACGGCGACGGGCTGGCGACAAGCGCCATCCAGGCCGCCATCGATCATCTGGCCCAGACCGGTGGCGGCACGGTCCGGCTGGGGCAGGGCGACTATGTCAGCGGCACGCTCGACCTGCGCAGTTCCATCCGGCTCGAGGTCGCCAATGGCGCCCGGCTGTTGGGTTCGCTTGACCTGAAGGACTATCCCGAAAGGGTCGCCAAGCGGCCGACCGTGATGGACAGCAATATGGCGATGAACCAGTCGCTGATCTTTGCCGAGGGTTGCACCGACATTTCGATCTGCGGCGAAGGCGAAATCGACGGCCGCGGCAGCAAGGCCAATTTCCCCGGCGACGAAACCTCGGGCCAGACACCGGGCCGGCCCTTCGTCATTCGCGTCATCGACTGCACGCGCGTTCATATCAGCGGCATCAGCCTGAAGGATTCGCCGTGCTGGATGCAGAACTACCTCAATTGCGAGGATCTGCTGATCGAAAATATCCATGTCGACAACCAGGCCAATTTCAACAATGACGGCGTCGATATCGACGGCTGCCGCCGGGTGATCGTGCGCAATTGCTTCATCAGTTCCGAGGACGATGCGCTGTGTTTCAAGGGCGCCTCGCAGCGGCCGATGGAGCAGGTGCTGGTCGAGAACTGCAAACTGTACAGTTCATGCAACGGCTTGAAGTTCGGTACCGACAGCCAGGGTGACTTCCGCAACGTACTGATCCGCGATGTCGAGACGGGGGGACCAGGTGCGGAGATGCGTTCGCTCAATCGCCGTCCGGCCGATTCCGGCATTTCGTGGGAATGCGTCGACGGCGGCACAATCGAGAACATCCTGGCGACGCGCATCAACATCGTGCGCACGAAGAGCCCGCTGTTCCTGCGCTTGGGCGATCGCGCCCGGGTACGGCCGGAACAACCAAGGCCGGCGCCGGGCAATCTGCGCCGCATCGTTTACGACCAGATCACCGGTAGCGACAACGGCGTGCGCGGTTCGTACTTTATGGGCTTGCCCGACAAGGCGATCGAGGATGTGGTCCTGCGCGACGTGCACATCAAGATGACGGCCAGCGACCTGCCGGTGCCGGATGAAAATGCCATTCCCGAAATGCGCGGCGACTATCCCGACGCCCTGATGATCAAGGATAGGACTCCGGCCTATGGTTTGTGGGCACGACATGTCAGGGGGCTGAACCTGGTGCGGACGGTGTTTGAAACGTCCGGTCCGGATGCGCGTCCGATGATTAAAACGGCGCCCGATGTCGATAGCGTGTGTAGGGAGTCTTGACTTGCGGCCTGTCCCGAGCCTTGGGGTGGTAGGCTTAAAAACCGTGACTTTTCAGTCTTTATCCGTCTGAAAGTGGTAAGCCATGCACAAGAATTAAACAGCAAAAGGCCCGTTTATAAAAATCGCGGTCCAGATCTCTTGGCGGAGCTTGCAACGGAGAAAAAAGAACCCCCGCTCGGGCGAGCGGGGGCAGGGTCAGGAAGAAAGCCTCGCATGTTGAAACCTGGACTCGGGGAGACATCCAAGATAGCAGACAACATCCAAAAGCTATCAGACTAATATGTCATACGAATTTGTGTCTGGCAAATGAAAAGTGCGGCAAAATGACCGAATATGAGGGTATTTGGTCAGATATCCCTGTTGATTGCAGGCGTCTGATGTGTCAGTAAACATAATACATCAGACCTATTTGAGGCAAAGACCATGACAATAACGCGTCGCACCCTGCTGGAAGCCGGTATGGCGGGAGCTGTCCTGGCGGCGGCCGGGCCCGCATTGGCACAGACCGCGGACACGCCAGTCAAGCCGCGGTCGGTATTGTGGTACGACAAGCCGGCGGCCGTGTGGACCGAAGCCAATCCGGTCGGCAATGGCCGTCTGGGCGCCATGGTGTTCGGCGGCATCAAGCGCGAACGTCTGCAGTTGAATGAGGACACGCTGTGGTCCGGCGGTCCCTATGACAACGTCAACCCGCAAGCCCATGACGCCTTGCCGGTCATCCGCAAGATGATCTTTGACGGCGACTATGCCGGCGCCGAAGCCTATGCCGACGCTCACGTCCAGGCCGTGCCGATGCGCGAAATGTCCTATCAGTCGGTCGGCGATCTGTGGCTCGATTTTCACGATGTC
>FSSX01000001.1_pt1 | contig 9498 bp, 9 predicted proteins | sample 1637051 | NCBI WGS metagenome assembly FSSX01 (sample SAMEA3914819, study PRJEB12502) | metagenome | biome: forest; material: soil | place: Canada | collected 2010-06-26 | depth 0.3 m
AGAACCAGGGTGGCGAGGTTCGGTTGTGCAAAGCTTGCATTCATCGCGGTCGTGCCTATTTACAAGCGCAATCCGAAAAGTGTTTGAGTGCCATCGTGCACTTTTCGGTTAATTGCGCGCCATAACCTAAAATCGCGTCCCGGCGCTAAGGGCCGTTCGCCCGACATGGATTGTATGGGCGTGCGATAAGATAAAAGTGCCCTCCGCACAACCGCTTTGTCCTTTCTTGTGGCGATAGCGCCGCTAATTCATTAAATAGTTCGAAAGTATCCTATGTCCGAAGATTCTGAGCAGCGCCGCGATTTCATGCCCGACACGTTCGACACCACCGAAGACTATTCCGCCCGTTTCGTCATCGAGACTCATCCGGTGCACGGGCGGCTGGTGCGCCTGGGCGAAACGCTGGACCAGATTCTGAAATCGCACGACTATCCCGACGTCATCGCCAACCTGTTGGGCGAGGCCTGTGTGCTGGCGACCATCGTCGGCGCGTCGCTGAAGTTCGAGGGCCGCCTGATCCTGCAAGCCCAGGGCGACGGCGCCGTGCGCTATGTCGTCGCCGACTACGACACGCGCGGCGGCCTGCGCGGCTTTTGCCGTTACGACGAGGACGCCGTGGCCCAGCTGGTGGCCGAGAACGAGGGCAAGTTCGTCAGCCTGGGGGCGCAGTCCCTGCTCGGCAAGGGCACCTTCATCATGACGCTGGACGCCGAAAACCACGCCGAACGCTATCAAGGCATCACCCCGATCGAAGGCGAGAGCCTGGCCCTGTGCGCCGAGCACTATTTCGCCCAATCGGAACAGGTGCCGACCCATATCAAGCTGGCTGTGTCCCATGAACCCGGCCCGGACGGCAAGCGCTGGCGCGCCGCCGGCGCCATGATCCAGGCCATCGCCGGCGATGAAACACGCGGCGACACCAAGGAATCGTTCCAGCATATCCGCGCCCTGTTCGAGACGCTTGGCGAAGAAGAGCTGACCGATTTCGAGCTTCCGGCCGACCGGCTGCTGTACCGGCTGTTCCATGAGGACGGCGTACGCCTCAGCGCACTGAAAGGCGTATTCAAGCTGTGCCGTTGTTCGCAGGAACGCGTCGAAGGCCTGGTGCAGTCGTTCTCCGCCGAAGAACAGCGCGAAATGCTGGAGGACGACGGCAAGGTCCACATCACCTGTGAATACTGCTCGAAGACATTTCTGGTCGGTCTGTAACCGGTAAGGGGTGGCCGATTGTGAGCCAGACTTAAACGCGCTATAACAATCCCGAGATCCAGAACCAACATGGATCCGGGGAAACACCAGATTGTCACACACACCGATCGATGCCGCGCGTTCGCGCCGGCGCTTCATGGCGGGCAGCATTGCCTTAACCACATTCCCATGGGCTGCGTTCCCATTGGCTGTGAAGGCCCAGCAAATCACCGCCAATGCCACCCTGCAAACCGCACCGGACCACGACACGGCCAGTCTGGCCGCCCACACCGATGCCGCCAACCACCTGACGGTGCAAGTCGGGATCAACGACGCGCTCTACCACTTCGTCGTCGATACCGGCGCGGAACGGTCCGTCATAGCCGACAATGTTGCGGCGGAGCTTGCCCTGCCGCTGGGCCCGATGGTGATGGTCGACGGCATTTCCCGCCGGATCGAAGCCCAGACTGCGAAAATCGCCGACCTTCGCTTCGGCCCTTTCAGCCGCCAAAACCTGACCATCCCGATCCTGCCGCGCACCTCCCTGGTCGCCGACGGCTACCTCGGCCTCGACGCCATCAACGGCAGCCGCGTGACCTTCGATTTTCGCGACCACACCGTAACCATTGAACAACCGAAAAATGCCTTTATCCCGGACGATCCGGTGGCTGGGTCGGCGCACATCAAGGCGCGCGGCTCCGCCGGCCACCTGCGCGTCGTCGACTGCCTGGTCGACAGCGTCGCCGCTACCGCCTTTATCGACACAGGCGCCGAGGTCTCGGTCGGCAATCCGGCCCTGTACGAGGCGTTAAAGTCACGCAACAAGGGCTTGAAAGAAACAAGCGCTATGGTGCTGACCGGGGTTACCGGCGGCGAGGTCACCGGCCAGGTCGTTCCCGTTACGCGCATCCGGCTTCAGGGCCTGGCGTTCACCAATGGTACGCTGGTGATGGCCGATGTACCGGACTTCGACAACTGGGGCCTGAGCGAACGTCCGGCCCTGCTGATCGGCATGGATTATCTGCGCCAGTTTTCGCGCGTCTCGATCGATTATCGTGCCAAGATCATTCGCTTCGAGCTCAGCATGGCGCCGCCGAACCCGACACCGGGGGTCGAGATCGGGACGAACGCCTGATTTTGTAAGGATAAGGCCGATGTCGCCAGGTAAGTCATTGCTAGAGGTCACGTATAGGGGATCGCGCCGGCATTTCATGACCATCACCGCTGCCTTGACCGCCCTGCCCGTCACAGTTCGGGGACAAGAGATCACCGCCAACCCGACACCCCCGACTGCGGACCAGGATGCAGCCAGCCTGGCCGCCCAAACCGACGCCGCCAGCCATCTGACGGTGGCCGTGACCGTCAACGGCAGGTCCTACAACTTTGTGGTCGATACCGGCGCCGAAAAATCCGTCATTGCCGACGACATCGTGGCGGCGCTCGGCTTGCCGCTCGGGCCGTCCGTCGTCGTCGATGGGATTGCACGGCGCATCGTCGCGCCGACCGTCATGGTCGACAGGCTGGGCTTCGGTCCCTTCAGTCTTGAAAACGTCGACATGCCGATCCTGCCGCGGATCTCGCTGGTCGCCGACGGCTATCTCGGCCTCGATGCCGTTAACGCCAGCCGCGTCATTTTCGATTTCAAACACCACACCCTGACGATCGAACAGCCGAAACAGGCTTTTGTGCCGGACGAGGATGCCGCCGAATCGACGCGGATCAAGGCGCGCGGCTCAGCCGGTCACCTGCGCGTCGTCGATTGCGTAGTGGACGGGGTCGCGGCCAGCGCTTTTATCGATTCCGGCGCCGAGGTGTCGATCGGCAATCCGGCGCTGTCCGCGGCCCTGAAAGCGCGCAATCCGGCCTTGCAGGGGCGCGACGGCATGGTGCTGTCCGGCGCGACCGGTGGCGAGATGATCGGCCAGGCCATCCCGGTATCGCGCATCCGGTTGCAGAAACTGACCTTTACCGATGGCACACTGGTCATTGCCGATGTGCCCGATTTCGGCAATTGGGATTTACACGAGCGCCCCGCCCTGTTGATCGGCATGGACTATCTGCGCCAGTTTTCGCGGGTCTCGATCGACTACCGCGCCAAGCTTATTCGCTTCGAACTCACCCTGGCGCCACCGAACCCGACGCCGGGCGTGGAAATAGCGACGGCTTAACCCTGAAGGTCGAGCGAATAGCCGGCCGAACGCACGGTACGGATCGGGTCGAAGTCCTGGTCTTCGTTGAGCGCCTTGCGCAAGCGGCCGATATGGACGTCGACCGTGCGGGCTTCGACATAGACGTCGTTACCCCAGACGGCGTCGAGCAATTGCTCGCGGCTGAAGACACGCTTCGGATACTGGATCAGGTAGTCGAGGAGCTTATATTCCGTCGGCCCCAGATGGATGTCGCGGCCGGCGCGCTGGACGCGGTGGGACATGCGGTCGACGCTGATTTCGCCGAATTCGACGCGGTCATCGCTGAGCGCCGGGCGGATACGGCGCAGGACGGCGCGGATGCGCGCCATCAGCTCGACCATGGAGAACGGTTTGACGACATAATCGTCGGCGCCGGTGTCGAGACCGCGGATACGGTCTGTTTCTTCCGAGCGGGCGGTCAGCATAACGATCGGCAGGTTACGGGTTGTCGATTGCTGACGCAGGCGGCGGCATACCTCTATGCCCGAGACTTTCGGCATCATCCAGTCGCACACCAAAAGGTCCGGCTGGCGCTCCTTGATCATCATCAGGGCGTCATCGCCATCGGCGGCGGTGCCGACATCGTAACCTTCTTTTTCAAGGTTATAGGCCAACAGGGTCGACAGCGCGTCTTCGTCTTCAGCGATAATGATATAGGGCTTCATCAGGTCCTGCGGTTAATCGATCGAGCTTAATGTGTTACCCTTCGGGCGATCTTCGACATAGTCCTCGCCCGTCAGTTCATAATGGATGTGTTCGGCCATATTGGTGGCGTGGTCGCCGATACGTTCCAGGTTCTTGGCCATGAACAGCAGATGGGTACAGGCCGAAATGGTACGCGGATCGCCCATCATATAGGTCAGCAGTTCGCGAAACAGGGCGTTGTAGTGTTCGTCGACCTCGGTATCCGAAACCCACACGCTTTGCGCCAGATCCTTCTTGCCGCCCTTATAGGCGTCCAGGACGTCACGCAGGCGCGACGATACCAGCTTGCCCATGCGCTCGATCGAACGCGTCAGGACCGACATGGGCTCGGCTTCGGAAATAACGATGGCGCGCTTGGCGATATTCTTGGCGAGGTCGCCGGTCCGTTCCAGCGAGGTTGCCAGCTTCATCGCGGCCACGGTCTTGCGCAGATCGTCGGCCATGGGTTGGCGCAGCGCGATCAGACGGATGCACTTGCGCTCGATGTCTTTTTCGAGCTCGTCGAGACGATGGTCGCGTTGCACGACACTTTGGGCCAGGGCGACATCACGGCGGGCGACGGCTTCGACGGCGTCGGCGACCTGGGCCTCGGCCAGTCCTCCCATCAGCACGACCTCGGCCGATAACTGGTCGAGTTCGTCGCCGTAGGTTTTCACGATGTGGGAGTTCATCTTGTATACCACCTGAAAAATCCTTCTTCCTGACGTCCGTGACATCGCTGCTGATTCGTCCGCGCGATACCGAAGTGTAATCAGGAATTATAGGCCGTGTAGGGGAATTTTGTGACAGTTTTATTTATGAAAGAAAAATAGCTTAGCCGGCGTCTTTCAAAGTGTTTCCATTAACCAAACGGGGCCCTGCCTGACCCGCGCCATAGGCGTGCTTTTGCGGGAAATAGGCGCTGAAGGCGGTAAAGGTCTGCGGCGCCGGCGCCGGCAGGGCGGAGACATTGTCGCGTTCCAGGACATCGTCACCCGACGCCGTCACCTGGCCCTGGCTTTCGACGACCAGGCCGCCGCGGTGACGGTTGACGATGTGCTTGACGATAGCGAGGCCGAGGCCGGTACCGAGACGATCACCGCTTTTCTGGCCTTCGACGCGATAGAAGCGCTCGGCCAGGCGCGGCAGGAATTCGCGCCGGATACCCGGGCCGTTGTCGCGCACGGTGACCTTGGCATAAAACTCGTGAACATTGCGGTCAGGACGCAACAAGACCAGTTTGGCCGCCTGGGTGTCGGAGGTTGCCAAGGCCTGTTGCAAGGTCAGGTCATAGGCGATGTCGATGGAGACTTCGGAACCCGCCGGCGCGTATTTCAAGGCGTTGTCGGCCAGGTTCTGCACGACCTGGAGGATTTGATCGCGGTCGCCGATAATCGGGTAAAGACCAGGCTTCGGACCGGTCACCGTCAGGCGAACATTTTTCTGCTGAGCCATCAGTGTCAGGCCATCGACGACATCACGCACAGCCAGGGTCAGGTCGGCCTCGCCCGACGGCGGCACGTGTTCGTTGAGCTCGATGCGGCTGAGCGACAACAGATCGTTGATCAGCCGGCCCATGCGGTCGGCCTGGGCCGCCATGATGGCGAGGAACTTGTCACGCGCCTTTTCGTCGTCCTTGGCCGGACCACGCAAGGTTTCGACAAAGCCCGTGAGCGAGGCCAGCGGCGTGCGCAATTCATGCGAGGCATTGGCCAGGAAGTCGGCGCGCATGCGCTCCATGCGGCGCATATCGGTCTCGTCGCGCACAACCAGCAAGGCCAGGCGTTGGGCGCCGTCATCGACCGGCAAGGGCGAGGAAAAGGCGCGCCAATATTGGTCGCGGGCGCCGCCACTGGTGTCGAAGACGGTCGAAGTGCTGATGCGGCCGAACAAGGCTTCGTCGACGCATTCCAGCACTTCCGGTGTGCGGATGGCGCTGACCAGCAACGCCCCTTCACGCTCAATCTTGAAGGTTGCCTGGGCGGCGGTATTGGCGAAGACGATCCAGCGGCCGGCGATGTCATTGGGCTCGAAACCGGCAATGATCATGACCGGGTCGGGAATGGCGCGGAGCACTTCCTGGAAGCTCGGACCTTCGGGTTGGACGCGGGCAGGCGCTTCCGGCGCCACGGCTTTCGGCTCGAGATGGAGCAGGCGGCGCCAGGTGTGGAAGACGGTATAACCAAGGACAAGCAAGGCGACGAAGACGACATAAAACTGCAAGGCCGGGACGAACGCCATGGCGATCAGCACAGCTGTACCCAACCAGGTGCCGACGGGGATGATAGCCAGGAGTGAACGGCGGTTGTCCATGGACGCCAGTTTACCTTATGCGCGTTAATCGTGTGTGACGTAAAGGAACGGCGTCAATAAGCAGTTTTGACGATAATTGTATGACTGTCCGGGTTAGGAAGATTATGGAAGCGCTTTTAACGACAGAATATGCGGTTTCTCCAAAGCACACCCCGATTAATGTTGTGTGGTCGTCAGATCCTTCGACAACACGTATCGCTTGTGTTGCAAATTTCCGCCGGTAAAATTCAGCAGCAAACCGGTCGGCAGCCGCGAGACCTTGAGAAAGTTGATAATCTCGGCGTCCTCGGCCGCCGACACCTGAGCCACGGCTTTCACGTCGACGATGACGGAACTGTAACAGACGAAATCGGCGCGAAACTGGCACGGGAGGACCTCGCCCTTGTACATCACCGATAAGGGCGCATCGCGGATAAAAGGGATATTGCGTACGGCGAATTCGATGCCGAGCGCCTCCTGATAGACCGCTGCGTGAAGGCCGTGACCCAGAACGCGGTAAACCTCCCTGGCGGCCAGGACGACAGCATCGGTTTGCGGATCGCTTTGCTCTAACATGGTTAGGTCCCCGAACTCGGAATACGGCTTGATCTGCGGTTTCGGTGACTTTTTTATGACCAGGACTTCAGGGGCGCGCCTGGCCGGAACCGCGGACGATATATTTGAAGGTCGTCAGCTGTTCGGCGCCTACCGGACCGCGGGCATGCATGCGGTCCGTTGAGATGCCGATCTCTGCGCCCAAACCGAACTCGCCACCATCGGCATATTGTGTCGAGGCGTTCCAGATGACGATCGCGGAATCGACCTCGTTAAGGAAGGTCTCGGCCGCTTCCGGGTTCTCAGTGATGATGGCTTCGGTATGCGAGGTGCCATAGGTCTTGATATGGGCGATGGCCTCGGCCTCGTCCTTTACCACCTTGATGGCGATGATGGGCAACAGGTATTCTGTGCGCCAGTCGTCCTCGGTCGCGGCCGCCATGGGATAGAGACTTTGCGCCGCCGCGTCGCCGCGGAGCTCGCAACCGGCATCTTCAAGGGCCTTGGCGATCTGCGGCAGCAAGGTGGGTGCCACAGCCTCATCGATCAGCAGGGTTTCCGTCGCTCCGCATACCGAGACGCGGCGCATTTTGGCGTTGAGCGTGACTTCAACCGCCTTGGCCGGGTCGGCGTCTTGGTGGATATAGGTATGGTTGAGACCTTCGAGATGGGCCAGAACCGGGGCGCGGGCCTCGGCCTGGACGCGGGCGACCAGCGACTTGCCGCCGCGCGGAATGATCAGGTTGATCGTCTTGTCGAGCCCGCCCAGGATCAGGCCGACGGCGTCGCGGTCCGAGGTCGGCACCAGTTGCACGCAATAGGGCGGCAGGCCGGCGGCTTTGAAACCGTCCTCGAAGGCGGCATAGATGGCGAGCGCCGAATTCAGGGCCTCGGAACCGGTGCGCAGAATGGCGGCATTGCTGGAACGCACGCACAGGGCGGCGGCATCGGCGGTGACATTGGGGCGCGATTCATAGATGATGGCGATGACGCCGATCGGGGTCGAAACGCGGGCGATGTCAAGCCCGTTGGGACGGGTCCAGCGCGCCAGTTCGCGCCCAACCGGATCAGGCAGGGCAGCGACCTCTTCCAAGCCCTTGGCCATGGCTTCGACGCGGGCCGGATTGAGGATCAGGCGCTCGATCATGGCCGGCGTCAGGCCCTTGTCGCGGGCAAATTGCTGATCCTGCTCATTGGCGGCCAGGATTTGGGCTTCACGCTGGCGGATAGCCTTGGCGGCGGCGAGGATGGCATTCGTGCGCACATCCGGGCCGGCCAGGCGCAGGGCTTCAGCGCCGAGCTTGGCCTTGGCGGCCATGTCGGTCATCAGATCGGTCAGCGAGGTCAGGCGGCTGTGGTCGTCCATGGTCGAAATCCTAAATCACGGCTAGGTCATCACGATGGATGACCTCGTCTCCGGATGTATACCCTAAAATCTGTTCGATGTCGCGGCTACCGCGGCCGCGGATGGCGCGGATAGCGTCGGCCGAATAGGTGACTATGCCACGAGCAATCTCCCCGCCCGATGGCGAGATGATCGAGACGCTGTCACCTTTTTCGAATTGGCCCAGCACGTCGACAATCCCCGACGGCAGCAGCGATTTACCATTGTGCAGGGCACGCACGGCGCCGTCGTCGAGCATCAGTTTACCGGCGGGCGCCACCGTACCGGCGATCCAGGCCTTATAAGCAGCACTGAGCGAGGCCTGAGGCCGGATCAGGGTGAAGCGCTTCAGGTTGGACAGCGGTCGCACCAGCCGGCCGTCTGTGATCAGGGTAGCGCAACCGGCCGAACCGGCGATCTTGGCGGCGGCGATCTTGGTCGCCATGCCGCCGGTACCGACACCGGCCTGGGCATTGGCGCCGCCGGCCATGGCTTCGATGGCGGCGTCCAGCTTGTCGACCAGGGGAATATGATGGGCCTGTGGGTTGCGCCGCGGATCGTCCGTGTACAGACCGTCGACATCCGACAGCAGGATCAGGGCTTCGGAGCGCACCAATTGCGCCGTCCGCGCCGCCAGCCGGTCATTATCACCGTAACGGATTTCTTCGGTCACCACGGTGTCGTTTTCGTTGACGATCGGCACGCAGCCCAGGTCGAACAATGTCTCGATGGTGGCGCGCGCATTCAGCCAGCGCCGGCGCTTTTCGGTGTCTTCGCGGGTCAGCAGGACCTGAGCGGTCTTCAGCCCGACCGTGGCGAAGGCTTCGTCCCAGGCGCTCATCAGACGCGGTTGACCGGCGGCGGCGGCGGCTTGTTTTTCGTCAAGCTTCAGCTTGGTGCGCTTGAGACCGAGATAGCGGCGACCGAGCGCCACGGCGCCCGACGATACCAGGACGACCGACTTACCGGCGGCGCGCAGATCGGCGATATCCTGGGCCAGACCCAGCATCCAACCCACATGGGCGGCGCCCGTCGCAGCATCGACCACCAGGGCCGAACCGACCTTGATCGTGACGCGTGTCGCCTGCTCCAGAACGTCGGGCAGTGCAGGTTTTGTGACGGCGGCGGTCATTGGGGGTTTTCTAAAACGGCGGGAAGTGATACGGCGCGCTTTTACGAACTGGCGCCGCCTTCTGCAAGCGGCAA
>FSSX01000059.1_pt1 | contig 9299 bp, 9 predicted proteins | sample 1637051 | NCBI WGS metagenome assembly FSSX01 (sample SAMEA3914819, study PRJEB12502) | metagenome | biome: forest; material: soil | place: Canada | collected 2010-06-26 | depth 0.3 m
AACGACGCTTAGCCAATGTGTCTTTCAAGACCCACACCACTCATTTTATATGAGTGACATTTGCGCACTACTGTGTCTCAATATCAACAGAAATGTTAGCCACTGTGTCAAATTTCACGAAACTTGTTTAATGCGCCAGTCCTCAGGCGCGCAGTAATTCGCGAACTGCGTTTTCAATTGCTATGGAATCGTCCATGCGACACAGGCGTGCCTTGTCCTGGCGGCGGACCAACGGGTCCGGATCGTGGGTCGAGGCCTCGATATAGGCGCCGAGATGCTTCTTGAACATGCGCAGCCCCAGGCCGTCGCCATAGAAGGCCAAACTGGCCTGCATATGTTCGAGCAGAATGTCGGCACGTTCAGACAAGCGCTTGTCAGCCAAGGGTTTATTATCGTTGAGGGCCGCATCGAGATCGGCGGCGAACCATGGCCGGCCGTAGATGCCACGTCCGATCATCACACCGTCAGCGCCTGAATGTTCCAGGGCCGTCAGCGCCGAACTCAGGTCGACGATGTCCCCATTGACGATCACCGGAATTCCCACGGCCGCCTTGACCTGGGCGATGGCACGCCAATCGGCACTACCCTTGTAAAATTGCTGGCGCGTGCGGCCGTGCACAGTCAGCGCAGCAATCCCCAGTCGCTCGGCCCGTTGCGCCAGTTCGGCGGCATTGTGGTTGTCGTCCCAGCCCAGGCGCATCTTGACCGTCACCGGCCGCGACGTTGCACCGAGCGCTGCCGTCATGATGCGCTCGGCCTGATCGAGGTCGCGCATCAGGGCCGAGCCGCACAGCACGCCGGTGACCTCCTTGGCCGGGCAGCCGAAATTGAGATCGATGATATGAGCCCCGGACTCCTCCGCCAGCTGCGCACCGCGCGCGATGTGAGACGGGTCGCGCCCGACCAGCTGCACGATCTTCAACCCGTCGTGCCCGCCCAGCTCAGCCTTGCGCACCACGTCCGGACGCTGCTTGAACAGGTCCTCGCACGCGATCATTTCGGTAGCGGCGTAAGGCGCCCCCAGCTTGGCGGCCATATGGCGGAACGGCAAATCGGACACGCCGGTCATGGGCGCAATCAGCACCCTGCCCGCTATGTCTATGTCGCCGATTTTGAGGCCCGCTCTGGTCATGGCGCCTTTTAGGCAAATTGTCCCTTGCGCACAATGGCTTTCGCGCTAAACACGGCTCATGACTTTTCACGCCATCATCGTCGCCGGCGGTTCCGGCAGCCGCTCCGGCGGCAAGAAACAGTGGATGCGGCTGGGTGGTAAACCCGTGCTCGACTGGTCGGTCGATGTCTTTGTCGCCAGTGGCGCCGCGCAAGTCGTCGTGGTCGTGCCGGTTGACGACGTGGTCCAGGCCCAAGAGACCTATGGTGAGCGCGTGCTGGTCGTTGCCGGCGGCAGCGACCGCTCGGCCTCGGTGGTCAACGGCCTGCGCGCCGTGACCGGCGATGACGGCGATATCGTCTTGATCCACGATGCCGCACGCCCCTTGCTAAAAATCCATCATATCAAAGGCTTGCTGACCGCTCTTGAGACGCGACCTGCGGCCATTCTCGCCCTGCCGCTCACCGATTCGATCAAGAAGGGCCGCGACGGCGTGATCGAAGACGCCCCCCCGCGTGAACACCTGTGGCGCGCCCAGACGCCGCAAGCCTTCCGCCTGGGCGATATCCTGCGCGCCTATGCCGCTTGGCCCGCTGGAAAGCCAGCGACGGATGACGCCATGATCGCTGGCCATATCGGCATAGATGTCGCCCTGGTCGAAGGCGATATGAGCCTGCACAAGCTGACCTATCCAACGGATTTCGCCTTGCTCGAAGCCCTGATGGCCGGAGACAAGCCTATGAAACAGACCCGTATTGGCTCGGGCTTCGATGCCCACCGTTGGGGTGATGGCGACAGTGTCTGGCTATGCGGCGTTGAAATCGCCCACAACAAGACCCTGATCGGCCACAGCGACGCCGATGCCGGCCTGCACGCCCTGACGGACGCCCTGCTCGGCGCCGCCGGCCTCGGCGATATCGGCGACCACTTCCCGCCGACCGATCCGCAATGGAGGGGCGCCTCCAGCGACCGTTTCCTGCGCCACGCCGTCGATCTGATCGCAGAACGTGGTGGCGAGATCGTCAATGTCGACGTCACCCTGATCTGCGAACGCCCCAAGATCAAACCGCACCGCGAAGCCATGCGTGTCCGCCTCGCCGGTATCCTGGGCATCACGCTCGACCGCGTCAGCGTCAAGGCGACCACGACCGAAGGCATGGGCTTTACCGGCCGCGAAGAAGGCCTTGCCGCCCAGGCCGTCTGCTCAATCCTGATTTAATGCCTGGCCTTGATGGCTGGCGATGACATTCGGAGTAGCTTGGGCCTTTATTCGCAGAAAAGCGGCGCTCCGAATGGGCTTTTTGCCGATCATCGAAGTCACATATTACCCATGATGGCTGGTCCTGCAAGCGACTTTGCTGTCTGTCGAGCTGGTAACATATAACCAGTAACCGGCAGACGCTTTTGCATTCGGAGTGCCGGTTTTCTGCGGATAAGGGCCCAGGCTACTCCGAATCACTTCGCGCCGGTCATCGGAGCGATACTTAATACCGCCCCTTAGCCGTCTTGGCCGGTTTGGCATCGCTCATTGCCTTTTCGAGGAAGGTATAGTGATCGGCCTTTTCTGCCGCCGCCTGGCTCAAGGACGTGCCGAAATGCCCGGAATCCGAATCCGTGCGATAATGCACAGCCTTATCGCCGGCATGCATCAGAGCGGCCCCCAGCTTGCCCGACATCCACGGCGCCACACGGCTGTCGTTCAAACCGACATCCAGTAAAACCGCCGGATAGACCGTGCCGTCCTTCACCGCCAGATACGGATCCATATCGTACAGCGCTTGGAATCCGTCCGCCGTATTCGGATCGCCGAACTCGGCGAACTGATTGGCGCCGTTGGGCGCAGCCGCCAGTCGTGTCGGATTGACAATGCCGGCGTGGATGATGGCGGCGCCGAAATGGCCCGGATAGTGCGTTACCGCGCCCCCCATGACCAAGCCGCCGGCGCTGGCGCCATAGATGCCGATATGGGCGGGCCGGCTGTAGCCCTGGGCGGCCATATAGTCCGCCGCGGCGATCAGGTCCTCGACGCCCTTGTGCTTGTTGGGCCCCTTACCGGCCAATCGCCAGGCATCGCCCTTCTCGCCCCCACCGCGCACATCGACAAAGACATAAAGATGGCCGCCCAACACCCATTCCAGGGTCATGGGATCGAAAAAGGGTTGGGTCGAGGTCCCATACGAACCATAGGCGTCGAGCAGGCTTAAGCTTTTGCCGTCCGGCACAAAACCCTTCGGCTTGAGGATCGTAATAGGCACCATCGTCCCATCCAGGCTCTTGACCTCCGCGGTGACGACATCGACCGCCGCGCCATAGTCCTTGGGCGAATTGGCACCGAGATTGAGATCGCTCAGGCTGTCGGACGCCGGATCGTAGGCCAGTAGCTGCCGCGGCTGAGTCCAGCCCTGCAGGGTGAACATGAAACCGTCGGCGAACGGATCGCTGTCACCGAGATAGGAGGCGCCGTCATAGGGCAAGGTAATCGGCTTCACCGCGCTGGTGTCATAGCTGATGCGTTCGAAGTGATCGATGCCGTTGCGCATGGTCTTGACATAGAGCCCGTCACGGGCACCGTTCATGCTGGTGATGACCTCTTCCGGGCTTTCCGCCAACACCACACGGGCGGTCGCCAGGCTCGCATTGGGTTGGCTCAGGTCGATCTTCAGCAATTCACCGTTAGGTGTTGTTTTCTTTGATACAAGGTACAGACTATTGCCCTTGATATTGGCGCCCTGGATACCGTCGTCATAGGCGACAAGACAGTTCCACGCCGGGTTGGCATCGAGCAGTTTCGCCTTCGGCAGCACGCACAAGCGGAATTCCGCCCGCGCCCCTGAGGCGACGCCCATGGCCCAGTCGGAATCCTGGCTGACGAAGACGCTGGGAAATTCCTGCGCCACGACGGGAAAGGCTGAATTATCGCCGCCGGCCACCAGGGTCTTGTCGCCGGCGGCATCGCTGCCCATAACATGATACTTGGCGTGCATATTGAGCATGCCGTCGGCTTGGCCCGTCGTCATCTGTGTATAGGCCACTGCCTTGCCGTCGGGCGTCCAATCGGCGGTGAATTCGCCCCAGACGTTGTCGATCTGGTCGGGCAGCTTGGCGCCGCTATCGGTGTCGTAAAACTCGATACTGGTGATTTCGTTGCCGCCGTGGTCGATATTGATGGCGATCGTCTTGCCGTCGGGCGAGACCGTATAGTTGGTGATCGAGGCGTGGCCACCGCTGGAATCGGCCACATTCGGATCGAACAGCACCCTTTCCGTGCCGTCCATCAGCCGTTCCATCAGCACGCCCTGCTTGCCCTGCTCCAGGCGTTGGAAGAATATCCTCCCGGCGACGCGGTGCTGGGTACGGTTGGTGATACTGCCGGCGCTGGCAGCGTTCAGCACCTGCCGCCAATGGTCAAGATTGGGCGAGGCATCGAGCCAGGCCCGGCCGGCGACGCCCTGGGCCTTCAGCCAGTCGTAATAGGCGGCATTATCCTGACCCTCCATCCAGCGATAGGGATCGGGAATGTCCTTGCCATACACATGGTCGACGGTGTCGCCGCGCTGGGCGACCGGCGGTGGTGGTGCCAGTTTGGCGGCAACGGGTGTGACCAATGCGACGGCCAATATCAAAACGGCGACGGACACGGAACGCTTGACAGAGTGCATGATAATACCCCTTCAACAGCCAGTTTCAGCAAGTTAGTCCCGCCGCCGCCCTATGGTCAACTCGGCGATCGCCGCATTATCGGCAAACGGGCGAAACCCATTGAATTTTTATGGTAATTCTTGCGAAGCATTCTCACAGCCGCTTGCCCTTGCAATGATGATTTGGCCTGAATATATGACAGCGCGTAAGCCTACCTCCCCCTCCTCCTCCCCAATCACAGGTGCTCCCATGACCTTCGAACTCCCCGCCCTGCCCTACGCCACGGACGCGCTTGAGCCGTACATGTCGGCCAATACCTTCAGCTTCCACCATGCCAAACACCACAAGGCCTATGTCGACAACCTCAACAAGCTGATCGCCGGCACCGAATTCGAAGGCCAATCCCTGGTCGACATCGTCAAGAGCTCCGAAGGCAAGAACCCCGGCGTGTTCAACAATGCCGCCCAGGTATGGAACCACACCTTTTTCTGGAGCTCGATGAAGCCCAATGGCGGTGGCGCGGCCACCGGCGCCATCGCCGACAAGATCGTCGCCGACTTCGGTTCGTTTGACGCCTTTGTCGAGCAGTTCAAGACCGCCGGTGCCACGCAATTCGGTTCCGGCTGGGCCTGGCTGGTTCTCGACGCCGACGACAAACTGAAGGTCGTCAAGACCGGCAATGCCGAGACGCCGTTCACCAAGGGCGACAAGCCGCTCCTGACGATCGACGTCTGGGAACACGCCTATTATCTCGACTATCAAAACCTGCGTCCCAAGTTCATCGAAACCTTCCTGACCAACCTGGTCAACTGGGATTTCGCCAACGCCAATATCGCCGCACCGCTCTTCACCGGCGTATAAGATTTGACCTTGCTATAAAACAACAAAAGGCGATCCTCTCCAGGGTCGCCTTTTTCACGGATAAAGCCATGAACACCCACAAGCTGGCCCAGACCCTGGTCGACCTGCTAAAGGCCCAGAACAAGACCGTCACCACGATCGAAAGCTGCACGGGTGGCTTGCTGGCGGGGGCCATTACCTCGATCTCCGGTTCCTCGGAAGTTTTTGAGACCGGCTTCGTCACCTATTCCAATGCCGCCAAGTCAAAACTGGTTGGCGTGCCGGAATATCTCCTGATCAGCCACGGCGCCGTCAGTATCGAGGTCGCGGCAAGCATGGCCGATTGCGGGCTGAAAACCGCCGGCGCAGATCTGGCGCTCAGCGTCACCGGTATCGCCGGCCCAGACGGTGGTTCGGATGAAAAGCCGGTTGGCATGGTCTGTTTCGGCCTGAGCTACAAGAACCCGGAACACCAACTGATGACCTATGCGCAGATCCAGCAGTTCGGCGCCATCGGCCGCGACAAGGTCCGGGAAGCCAGTGTGCAGCACGCCTTGCAATGGGCGATCGACACTCTGTCGGTTTAGCTTGCGGGGCACCCGGCGGCCAACTCTGCGATCATGGCTTCCCCGTCCTGGAAAAGTTTCAGAGCGTCCTTCATGGCCGAGATATCCTCATCGCTCGCATGACCGTACATGTCGTCGAGATCGTCTATCGCTTCAAGTTTTCCGACCGTATACTTGCCACCGGCTGTGACCAACAATTGACAGGCCCGCGCGCTGTCTCCCGCGTTCGAGGCCGCGATCGCTTGGTCGAGATAATCCACCCCTTGCGTGCTCAGATTTCTAAGGTGGTCGAAATAGTCTTCGTAGTCTTGCGGCGCGGCCGGCACCGCCGGCAAAATCAGGCAAAGGGCGGTCAGCAGGATCAGGCGTTTCATCGGCGGTCTCCGGTTGCGGCTTCGGTATAACCGTGCCGCATCGCGTGCTGCCGCACAACTTACAAACCTTGTCAGGTCACGCAATTTGGCAGGTCAGGCGATCTTCTTCAACGTCGCCGCGGCGCGGTTCTCGAAACAGCTCATCAACCGCGAAACCGCCAGATTGAAATTGGCCCGGAACAGAGCATCCAAAATTGGGTTCTTCATCTCGACATCCATGTCGAACGACACGTCGGTGCCGCCGGCGACGGGTGTAAATACCCAACGCCCGATCATCTTCTTAAATGGCCCCTTGATATAGGCCATGTCGACACTGCGGTCACCGGCCGTCCGCGTCACCCGCGTCGAGAACTTTTCCGACAGCATCTTGAAGCCGACAGAAACATCGGCGTCGAGACGAGACTGACCGTCCTGCGCTTGAATATTATAGGCCCTGAGCTGGGTGATCCACGGGATGAAGTCCGGATATCTTTCGACGTCGCCGACCAGGGTCCACAACTGAGTCGCGTCATAGGGCAAGACGCGATCAAGATGAAATTTCGTCATACAATCAGGCCTTTGCAGCCCGCGCTTGACGCAACTTCTCAAAATCTTCGCCGGCATGGTGCGAAGACCTTGTCAGCGGTGACGACGACACCATCAGGAAGCCCTTGGCGCGCGCGATCGATTCGTAGGCCTTGAACTCTTCCGGCGTGACAAATCGGTCGATGGCGGCGTGTTTGCGCGTCGGCTGCAGGTACTGGCCGATCGTAATAAAGTCGATATTGGCCGACCGCATGTCGTCCATGACCTGCATGACCTCTTCGCGCGTCTCGCCCAGGCCCACCATGATACCGGACTTGGTGAATTGCTGCGGATCGCGCTCTTTCACCCGTTCCAGCAGACGCAGCGAGTGGAAATAGCGCGCACCTGGCCGGATCTTGAGATAGTTGCGCGGTACGGTTTCCAGATTGTGATTGAACACGTCGGGCTTGGAATCGATGACGATCTCGGCGGCGCCGTCCTTGCGCAGAAAATCCGGCGTCAGGATTTCGATGGTCGTCTTCGGCGACTGGGCGCGGATCTGGCGCACCACCTCGGCAAAATGCCAGGCGCCGCCGTCTTTCAGGTCGTCGCGATCGACGCTGGTGATGACGACGTGGGCCAGTTTCATCAGGGCGACCGTCTCGCCGACGCGACGCGGTTCGTCTGTATCCAGGGGCTGCGGCAGACCGGTCTTGACATTACAGAAGGCACAGGCCCGCGTGCAGGTATCGCCCATGATCATGATGGTGGCATGGTTTTTCGACCAGCATTCGCCGATATTGGGGCAGGCGGCCTCTTCACACACCGTCACCAGCTTGGCGTCGCGGACGATCTGGCGGGTCTCGTTATAACCGGTGGAACCCGGCGCCTTGACGCGCAGCCAGTCGGGCTTTTTCAGGATCGGCGAATCGGGACGGTTCTGCTTTTCGGGATGGCGCAATTCGCGCGGGCTGGAATCGACACGATTAATCAAAGTGACCATGGGCTGAAAGCTACCACCTGAATGGCCTCCAAGTCCCCCTTTGGGCCGTGGCAGGCGCGAGCGCACGGGCGCGAACCTCCCGGCGGTTACGGGTCTAAATGGTCTTTTAAGTCACGAATATCAAGTCAAATTGCGCTTACATTGTGTTGCAAATGTCTTGGCGACTGGGTGTAAACTCCGGTATAGATGGCACATGGGTGCGGCATCAGTCTCTCGTTTCAGTCTGGCGATCTTAACGGCGTGCGCGCTGCTGAGTCTGAACGCCTGCTCGAAACTCAAGGACGCCGCCAAGGATATCCAGCCCGGTCAGGCCTTTCTCGATAGCCAGATACCGCCCGGCCTGTCGCCGCAATATTTCCCGCCGCAAGGTTTTGTCTGGGGTGCCTATCGCTCCGGCAACCTGCCCCAAGCGCGCTATGGCGTCGCCTCGCCTCCGATCAACCCCAAGGCCCAGGTTCTGATTCTGGCCGATGCCGACTATCCGGCCGAGACCTATTTCGAACTGACGCGGCAACTCCTCGATGCCGGTTATGGCGTCTGGCTGCTGGAAGCGCCCGGTCAGGGCGGCGCCGGTCATTACCTGCTGCAGGGCGATACGGTCTACGTCCCGAATTATCATGACGCCCAGGCGACGGCGACGACCTTTATCAAGGACATTATTCACCCTACGCCCGCGAAGCCGCTCTTCGTCGTCGGCACGGGTTTCAGCGCGGTCAATGCTTTGTCCTTGTCGACCGTCCTAAAATCCGACGCCATGGCCGGTTTTGTCGGCTTCGACCCCTATCTCGGCGGTGCCATTGCCAAGGGCGCCGAATGGCACCGTGACTCGGCTGTGCCCACATATTGGGGCGCCGTCGCGCAAAACTGGCAGATGTCAAACCCGGACCTGCGCCTGCGCGTCAAGAGCGAGGCGTGGCAAAAGGCGATGCAAAAAGCCTATACCGACCTGAACGGCCTGCACCTGCCCGTCATTTCGTTGAAGGCCCACAGCGCCTCGGTCCTCGTCATCGAACCGAAGTCCGGCACCACGGGCACCGCCAACGGTGCCAGCGCCCTGTGCGCCCACCTGCCGCATTGCCGCATGCAGCCGAATGACGGCCAACCCGCACTGGGCGGCGACCTGACCGCCTTTATCAAGGCGGAATTGCCGACGGCCGATTAAAGCATCTTGACCCAACGGCGGATTGTACGCCAAACTCAAACCGTTGCAGGGCGGCGTAGGACTACTGATTTTTATGGCTGAAGACGACGCCCAAAAATGC
>FSSX01000024.1_pt1 | contig 9064 bp, 9 predicted proteins | sample 1637051 | NCBI WGS metagenome assembly FSSX01 (sample SAMEA3914819, study PRJEB12502) | metagenome | biome: forest; material: soil | place: Canada | collected 2010-06-26 | depth 0.3 m
AACATGCGATTGCCGGCGAGGTAAATTTCCAGTGCCTCAATGCCGGCGCCACGGATCGAAGCATTGATGGCCGGGGGCACATTGCCGGCGGCATGCCAATGTTTGTAACGCGCGATCAGATCAGGGTCGTCCTTCAGGTCAAGCGCGTAGCAGAGTTTTTCCATCGCCATTTCCAACTTTTACGATCGCCAAATCTTCAGGCTTGGCAAGAGCAAGGCGGCCATACGTCGTCTGACCTTTTATAATGTCTGAGTATATATTTGAGGTTTTCACCGAATGCAAATTTCATATTTGACGGAATGATTTATATGTGATGTTTAAGGCTTAAAAGTAACAAGGTCTTTCGACCATAAATGTACAGGGATGAACAGCATGGACGTGACATCGCCCGACGCGAAGCTTTCAAAATCCAGCGGAATTTGGCCTGTGGTGCTGATCACCGCCCTGTTCTTTTTCTGGGGCATGGCCAATAATCTCAACGACGTGCTGATCCCTCAGTTCAAAAAAGCCTTCACCCTCACGGACTTTCAGTCGAGCCTGGTCCAGCAATCCTTTTACGCCGGCTACTTTATCATGGCCCTTCCAGCCGGTTTCCTGATGCGCCGGTTTGGCTACAAAGCCGCCGTCGTCACCGGGCTGTGCATTTTCGCGCTCGGCGCCTTTTCCTTCTATCCCGGCGCCGAAATCCGTCAATATGGCTGGTTGCTGGGGTCGCTCTTCGTCATTGCCGCCGGCCTGGCCTTCCTCGAAACTTCGGCCAATCCCCTGATGACCATCCTTGGCGACGAAAAGCACGCTGCCTTCCGCCTCAACCTGGCCCAGTCGTTCAATCCTCTCGGTTCCCTGGTCGGCATCTGGGTCGGCAAGACGTTTATCCTGTCGGGCATCGAAAAACTCAACTCGACCGCAGATTTCGTCCGTGAAACCAAGGCCGTCCAGGTGCCCTATCTGATCATCGGCGCCGTGGTCCTCGGCTGGGCGGCTTTGGTGGCGCTCAGCAAGTTTCCGCAGGCGGCAACGAAGAGCATTCATGACGAGGCCGATTCGAAGCTCGGTGCCTTTGAGTCCATCGCTGGATTATTCAAACACAAACACTTCCTGACGGGTGTCGTCGCGCAATTCTTCTATGTCGGCGCCCAGGTCGGGATCTGGAGCTATACCATCCATTATGCCCAGACCGAGATCGGCATCACCGACAAGGCCGCCGCCGACTACGTCTTTGTCGGCCTGGTCCTGTTCGCCATTGGCCGCTTTGCCGGCACGGCCCTGATGCGGGTCATGTCGCCAACGCGTTTGCTGGGCGCATTCGCCGCTATCAATATCGCCCTCACCGGCTATGCCGCAGCGATCGGCGGCCAGTACGGCCTCTATGCCATGGTGGCGACCAGCTTCTTCATGTCGATCATGTTCCCGACCATCTTCGCCACCTCGGTGCGCGGCCTGGGGCCACTGACCAAGACCGGCTCATCCCTGCTGGTCATGAGCATCATCGGCGGCGCGGTCCTGACCGCCATCATGGGCCGGGTGTCCGACATGAGCCATATACGCACCGCCATCTTCGTACCGATGGTTTGTTTCGTGGTGGTCGCCCTCTACGGCCTGATGTCGCCGAAGGAGAAGGCCCAGATCGATATGGGTGCCGCCCATTGATCGTCGATTCGCATCAGCATCTGTGGCAGATCGGCCGTAACGACCAGAGCTGGCCGACGGCAGATCTCGACGCCATCTATCGCGATTTTATGCCTGACGACCTCGCGCAAGCGGCCCAAGGCATGGACGGCACGGTCCTGGTACAGTCACAACCGACCGAGACCGATACCTTGTGGCTCCTTCAGATCGCCAAGATGACGCCCATGATCAAGGGTGTGGTCGGCTGGACCGACATGGCGGCGCCGAAAGCCGTCGAGCGCATCCGTTATCTCAGCCACCAGCCCAAGTTCAAGGGGCTGCGTCCGATGTTGCAGGGACTGGGCGAAGACGATTGGATATTGCGGCCGGAACTCGATCCTGTCCTCGCCACCATGGTGGAATTGGGCCTGACCTTCGATGCCCTGGTCTTTACGCGCCATCTCGAAGCCATCGACACCCTGGCCAAACGCTGGCCCGGCCTGGCGATCGTTATAGACCATGCCGCCAAGCCGCCCTTCGCCAATGGCGGCGACGACATGGCAAGCTGGCGCGACGCCATCTCCGCCGTCGCACAAAATCCCAATGTCCTTTGCAAACTGTCTGGACTGGTGACCGAAATGCAGTATGGCCAGGACATGGCCATGGTTGCCATCGCTGCCGATCACCTGCTCGATATCTTCGGGGCCGAGCGTCTGATGTGGGGCTCCGACTGGCCGGTCGTGCTCCTGCGCGGCAGCTATAGCGACTGGTTCGGCTGGACGCGGCGATGGTTGCGTGACAAGGACATCACGGTACGCGAACAGATTATGGGCCTGACGGCCGCACAATTTTACAAACTGAGCTAAGGTAAAGCCATGCCCTTTTCCGATACCACCGACAAATCGGCCAGCAAATACCGCGCACCCGCCCTGGAAAAGGGGCTCGACGTTCTGGAATTGCTGGCGGCGGCCAAGACACCCATGACCCTGTCGCAGATCTCGGCGCGCCTGTCGCGGTCGGTCAGCGAACTGTTCCGCATGGTCCAGGTCCTGGAAGCGCGCGGCTATGTCGGTGCCTCGCAACGCGGGGACGGTTTCGAACTGACCAACAAGTTGTTCTCGCTCGGCATTTCGCGTGGCCCCAGTCAGAACCTGCTGGCCAGCGCCCTGCCCCTGATGCAAGGCCTTAGCGAATACACCAAGCAGGCCTGCCACCTGGCCATCGCCTCGGACGACCGCATGGTGGTCATTGCCCGTATCGAAGCCCCGGGCGATCTCGGCTTTTCGGTACGTGTCGGTTATCAACGGCCGCTGATCCATTCGACCTCAGGCGTGGTCCTGTTCGCCTTTCAGAAACCCAAGGTCCGCGACCAATGGCGCACCCTGCTGAAAGCCGGCGCCACGGCGGAGGAATGGCAGACCTTCGAAAGCCAGGCCGAACGCGTCCTCGGCCAGGGCCATCACACCGCCAAGAGTGAATATATCGACGGCATTACCGACCTGTCCTGCCCCATCACCAATGATGTCACGACCATTGCCGCCATGACCATGCCGTGGATCCATGTCCACGACGGCATCACCATGGACGACGCCTTGGCGCGCCTGAAAGCCACAGCCAAGACCTTAAGCAAGGCTTTGGGTGGATAATGCCAGATTGGCGCTTGATTATCATATAATCGGGCGTTATCTCTTTTATCTATAATAAGACTTTTAAACTTAAATATCGGTTGAAGCGCGTCAGTGAGTCACTCATCCTTACCCGTCCGAACCCTGGCCTCCACCGAGGTCGCCGTCAGCGTGCTGGGTCTCGGCACCGCGGCCCTGGGCAATCTGTACCGTTCCGTCAGCGATGACGACGCGGACGGGACCGTGCGTGCCGCGCTGGCGGGCGGGATAACCTATGTCGACACCGCGCCGCATTACGGCCAGGGTCTCAGTGAACGCCGCGTCGGCCGGGCCATTGTTGGGAACGATGTCGCGTTCTCGACCAAGGTCGGAAGGGTGTTGCAGCCCATAGAACAACCCGCGCCTGGGACGGTTCGCCATGCCTTTGTCGATGGCGATCCGTTCGAGCCGGTCTTCGATTACAGCTATGACGGCGTGATGCGCTCGTTTGCCGACAGCCGGAAGCGGCTCGGCGATGCCCATGTCTCCATCCTGCTGGCGCACGATCTCGGAGCCGCCACACACGGCAGCGACGCGCCACGACATATGCGTGATTTCCTGAACGGCGGTTACCGTGCCATGGCCGAATTGAAAGCCGCCGGCGACGTCAAGGCCATCGGCCTGGGCGTCAACGAATGGCAGGTGTGCGAAGAGGTCCTGAAATCCGTCGATCTCGATGTCGTCCTGCTGGCCGGACGCTACACCCTTTTGGAACAGACGGCCTTGGACAGTTTCCTGCCGTTGTGCGAACGCCGCGGTGTCTCGGTCATCGCTGCCGGTCCGTTCAATTCCGGTATATTGGCCGGCGACATCCACTATAATTATGATGTGGCGCCGCCTGACATCGTGGCGCGGGTCAAGGCCCTGACCGCCGTGTGCGCGGCCCACGGCGTCCCCCTGGCCGCGGCGGCCCTGCAATTCCCGTTGGCCCATCGTACGGTCGCCTGTGTGCTGACGGGCATGGCCAATGCCGGGGAAGTCGAGGCCAATCTCATCCTGTGGCGGACAACCATTCCTTCCGCCCTGTGGGACGATTTGAAGACAGCCGGCCTGTTGCGCGGTGATGCGCCTGTCCTGGAGGCCGTAGCGTGATGGGCCCGTTCATCCTTCTCCATCCCGACGACAATGTCCTGGTCTGTCGCGAGCATGCCTTCAAGGGCCAATCCATCGTCATCGACGGCGAAACGGTGACGCTGGGTAACGAGGTCGAGGTCGGGCACAAGATAGCCCGCCGCGCCCTTAAAGCCGCCGACAAGGTTATCAAATATGGCGCGCCGATCGGATCCATGACGGCGGATGCGGCGCGCGGCGAGCACATCCATATGCATAATATGCGCAGCGACTACATTTCTTCCCATACCCGCGAGGTCACCGGTCATGGACATTAAATTCGGGGACACGAAGATCTCGGACAAGACAAAATTCCAGGCCTGGCTAAGGCCCGATGGCCGCAAGGGCATCCGCAACGTTATCTGCGTCGTCTATCTGGTCGAGTGCGCCCACCATGTTGCACGCCAGATCGTCAACCGCGCCAGTGACGACGAGGTCCACCTCATCGGCTTTCCCGGCTGCTACCCCAACGAATATGCCTATGACATGATGGAAGCCCTGTGCACCCATCCCAATGTCGGCGGCGTGGTTTTGGTGTCGCTGGGCTGCGAAAGCTTCAATCGCGGCGCTTTGGGGCGCCACGTCACCGCCTCCGGCCGGCCGGTCGAGACCTTCGTCATCCAGCAGGAAGGCGGCACTCTCTCGACCATCCAGAAGGGTGTGGAGGCGGTGCAACGCGTCAAGGCCATCGCCGATGCAACGCCCCGCGGCGACATGGATGTATCCGAACTGATCGTCGGCACCATTTGCGGCGGATCCGACGGTACGTCAGGCATCACCGCCAATCCGGCGGTCGGACGCTGTTTCGACACACTGGGTGCCGCCGGCGCCGCCTGCATCTTCGAGGAGACCGGCGAACTTGTCGGCTGCGAAAAGATCATGGCCTCGCGCGCCATCACGCCGGAACTGGGCGTCGAGCTCGAAGCCGCGGTGATGAAGGCTGAGGCCTATTACACCATCATGGGCTACGGTTCGTTCGCGCCCGGCAATGCCGAAGGCGGACTGACGACCCAGGAAGAAAAGTCGATGGGCGCCTATTCAAAGTCCGGATCGGCGCCGATCTGCGGTATCATCAAGCCTGGCGACATACCGCCCTCGGGCGGGCTTTATCTGCTCGATGTCGTGCCCGATGGCGAGCCGCGTTTCGGCTTCCCGAATATTTCCGATAATGCGGAAATCGTCGAAATGATTGCCTGCGGAGTCCATATGACTCTGTTCACCACCGGCCGCGGCAGCGTCGTCGGCTCGGCGATCTCGCCGGTGATCAAGGTGTGCGCCAATCCGGAAACCTATCGCAAGATGGCCGGCGACATGGATGTCGATGCCGGCCGCATCATGGAAGGCCGTGGCACGCTCGACGAGGTTGGCGCAGAGATCACCGACCTGGTGCTGCGCGTCGCCGCCGGCGAACGATCCTTAAGCGAACAGATGGGCCATCAAGAGTTTATCCTGACCTATAAGGCGTTCGACCCGGTCGGACCCGCCTGCCTGCCGCTTCGGAGGATGTAATGCGCCTAAAAGGCAAGACTGCCCTCATCACGGCCGCCGGCCAGGGGATCGGTCGTGCAACAGCCGAGCTGTTCCTGAGCGAAGGCGCCACGGTTATTGCAACCGACATCCGCGCCGACCTGGTCGAAACCCTGGAAGGCGCCACGCCGCGCGCCCTCGATGTCACCAACCCCGACGCCGTCAAGGCTATCGCTTCCGAGTTTCCGGAAGTGAACGTGCTGTATAATTGCGCCGGCTTCGTCCATTCCGGAACCGTCCTGGACTGCGACGAAGACGCCTGGGCATTTTCCCTGTCGCTCAATGTTACCGCTATGTACCGCATGATCCGCGCCTTCCTGCCGGCTATGCTGGATGGCGGTGCGGGCTCGATCATCAACATGTCGTCGATCGCCTCATCGGTCAAAGGCATCCCCAACCGCTTTGCTTATGGCGCCACCAAGGCCGCCGTTATCGGCCTGACCAAGTCGGTCGCGGCGGATTTCGTCACCAAGGGCATTCGTTGCAACGCCATCTGTCCCGGCACGGTCGAGACGCCGTCGCTGTTGCAGCGGCTGCGCGATACCGGCGATTTCGACAAGGCCTATGCCGAGTTCACGTCCCGCCAGGCCATGGGCCGTTTCGGCCGCGTCGACGAACTGGCCAATCTGGCGCTCTATCTGGCCAGCGACGAATCCTCCTTCACCACCGGTCAGACACATATCATCGACGGCGGATGGATCAACTAGGCGAAGGCTAAATCCATCCAGACCATACTCGTCTCACCCGCTTTCAGGCATTTCAGGCCGCTGTTCGGCTGGTTGAACGGGTCGGGCATATGGTTCACCGGCTCGATGCAGAAATAGTTCTCACCCAGCGGCACGAAGATGTGCAGCCAGTGGCAATCCGGTGAACTCCGCAGGGTATGGGTCAGGCGATCACCGTCATAGATCTCGGCGCGGCCCTTGAAGCCGGTATAGCAATGATCGATGGTGACATCGTGCGCGACTGGTTCGCCATGCGTCCAGTCCTTGCGCAGGACGCCGGCGTGCCATGAAATCGGCAGGCAGTCGTCATCGCTGCGCCAGATGCCGTCGACCGTCGCCTTCAGGCGCGAGTTCGGCTTGAGATTGAAATAGGGATGGAAACCGAGTCCCGCCGGCATGGTATTGTGCGACAGGTTTTTCACGCTCAGAAAGCAGCGCAGCCCATCGGCGCGCAGTTCGTAGACGATGGCGGCTTCATACTCCCACAGCCAGGCGTCGGGATAGTGATGATAGGTGAGTACGGCGCGCGTCGGTGACGCTTCCACGACTTGCCACACACTGCGCCAGCCCTGGCCGTGCAGGGCATGGGGATGGTCGCCAAGATTCGGCGGCAGCTTGACCTTGTGGCCTTCGAAGACGAACTTGCCGTCGCGGATGCGATTGCAGAAAGGCACCAGCGGAAAACAACTGGTCTGCAGGGCGTCTGTCGCGCCCTCCGGCGTGGGACGCAGGATATCCTGGCCGTTGCGGGTCAGGCGCGCTATCGAGCCGCCAATATCCGGATTGAGGTCGAGTACAGTGTCGCCGGAACTTAAGCGTAGCATTTTTATGTCTCTGTTTGCGCTTAAAAAAACAGACAGAGCCGTGGCCAGCCCCGTCTGTTCTCGATGTCAGGTTAGTGCTTCTTCCACAAGCCTTCAAGGGCTTCCAAGGTCTTGTTCTTGGTTTCCGGAACGAACTTCCACACGAACAGCGCGGCCAGAACCGAACTGGCGCCATAGACGTAGAAGGGGAAACCGTGGTGGAACATTTCGGTCAGCTTCGAATTGTCGTTCAACATCGGGAAGGTTTGCGACACGATGTAGTTGGCGATCCATTGCGCGGTCACGGCAATACCCATGGCCTTGCCCTTGATCGAGTTCGGGAACATTTCCGACAGCATGACCCACACGATCGGTCCCCACGACAGCGAGAAGCCGGCGATATAGCCCATGGCGATGAAGAGATAGATCAGGCCCGGTTGTTGATTGGGATCCTGGTTTTGGTAGAGCAGGCCGAGCGCCAGCAAGGTGACCGCCATGATGACGGCGCCCAGGAACAGAAGCGGCTTACGGCCCCAGCGGTCGACCGTGAACTGGGCGATGATGGTGAAGACGACCATGTCGATGCCGAGGGCAACGGTTTGGAACATCGACGAGTCGGTGCTGAAACCCAGTGATTTGAACATCGCCGGCGCATAGTACAGAACGGCGTTGATGCCGACCACCTGCTGGAAGACCGACAGGAGGATGCCGACAACCAGCACACCGGCACCGAAGGAGAAGAGCTTGCCGCTGTGGGCGGTCAGGCTGTCCTTGATCTCGACCATGGTCTCTTTCGCCACCTCTTCGCCATCGAGCGAGGTCAAGAGCTTGAGGGCTTTTTCGTCGTGTCCCTTCAGCACATACCAGCGCGGCGTGTCGGGCATGAAGAGGGCGGCCAGGAAGAACAGAGACGCCGGCAGGGCGCAACTGGCCAGCATGTAACGCCAACCCACGCTATGCAGCCAGGTGTCGTCGCCATTGCCTTGCGCGGCGATCTTGGCGTTGACGAAATAGACCAGGGTAATGCCGAGCACGATGGCGATCTGCTGAAGCGCGACCAGGAAGCCGCGTTGCTTGGCTGGGGCAATCTCAGCGATATACATCGGTGAAATCAAGCTGGCCATGCCGATGGCCATGCCGCCGAACGTCCGGTACACCATGAAGGGCCACAGGGCATCGACGCCCATCTCACCGATCGGCTTGATGAAGGTTTCGGGGAAGGCCGACATCACCGACGACCCGAAGAACAGGGCGGCGGCGATCAGCATGCCGGCGCGGCGGCCGAACTTGGTGGCGAGCGGCCCGGCTATGCCGGCGCCGATGGCGCAGCCCAGAAGGGCGATACCAACCGCGAGACCGTGGAAGAAATTCTTCTTGGTTTCATCCCAATCGAGGTGCGGCGCGACGAAATTGAGGTTGATGGACTGTTCCGCGCCCGAAATGACGGCGGTATCGTAACCGAACAACAGCCCGCCCAGGGCGGCGCCGACGGCGAGCCCCATGACCAGACCCATGTTCGCGGTCTTCATTGTTGAGGACATCCTCTAACTCCCTTTGAGGCGGACGTGGTGCCCGCATTCCCTAACCTTTTGGCATCTCGTCCGGGTTGGTTCCCGGTTGTGGCAAA
>FSSX01000062.1_pt1 | contig 8989 bp, 6 predicted proteins | sample 1637051 | NCBI WGS metagenome assembly FSSX01 (sample SAMEA3914819, study PRJEB12502) | metagenome | biome: forest; material: soil | place: Canada | collected 2010-06-26 | depth 0.3 m
GTTGATGGTAGCGTCGGCGCCGTTATAGGGACGCGTCACCAGGTAGTCGATGCCGTTATAGGTTTCGGTCGTCGCCTTCTTGATGATGAAGCTTTGCAGGTCCTTCTTGAACAGCCCCAGCGACAGAAGCGACGACGGCTTGAAGTAATATTCCGCCGACAGGTCGTATTGCGTCGCCTCGAACGGGCTGAGCTCGGCATTGCCGGCCGACGCCGTGAACGGTGCCGTCGTGGCCAGGTTGAGGCCCGGATTCTGGTCTGCCGAGTTGGGACGGGCGATGACCTTGGCGGCGCCGAAACGGATCAGCAGGTTGTCGGTCACCGATGCCTTCAAGGCCAGGCTGGGCAGGGTTTTGGAATAGTCCTTATGTACGGTCAGGGGCTGGACCGGGTTCGAACCGACCTTGTAGCTGCCGATGGCGGTGAACTTGGTCTCGACCTGGCGGACGCCGACATTGCCGCTGAGCGGGATGCCGAAAAGCGTGGTGTCGATGTCGGTCTGGACGTAATAGGCCGTGTCCTTTTCGCTGGTATCGAAGGAGGCCAGGGGCACGTAGATATAGGGCGTGAAGGTGCCGGGGGCATAGCCGTGAACGTCATAGGCATAGGTCTTGCCGCCGCCGAAAATGACCGGATAGAGCGCGCTTTGCGGGGAATAGCCGCTGGCTCCATTCAGGATATCGAGGGTGCGGATCTCGTAGGAGTCCGGCACGGTATCGGCCGAAATCGGACCGGTCAGCTGGCTTTGGTATTTGACGATCGAGACATCCAGTTGCGAGGTGCGCGCACCGAATTTCAGGTGCGAGAACGGACCGTCCAAACGGTAATCGGCGTCCACACGGACGGCCGACAGTTTCGAATCCGCCGTGTCGCGATTGTCGAAATAGTTGGTGAAGTTGAACTGGCTCGGATCGGTCAGATTGACGCTGCCGGGCACGGTGAATTGCGGCACGTCGACACCGCGGAAGTCGAACGCAATCACGCTCGGCGTCTTGGTCGTCATGCGCAGGAACTGTTGATAGCCGTCTTGCTTGGAACGCGAATAGCTGGCGTCGCCGGTGAGCTTGAGGCGCTCACCCTTCCACGTGCCGGTCAGGCCGGTTGCCAGGGTGTCGCCGGAATTGACATAGGTTTCCGTGTTGGTCTGCAGGGACGCCGACAGACTGCCGGCCAGCAGGGTATTGGCGTCGGAGAAGACCGGATTGGTGTAGGACGAATAGGTCGCCGCCAGCGGCAAAGCGAACCACCAACGCTTGCGGTCGATATCCTGTTTCGAATAGAGCAGGTCGTAGAGGACTTCGATATTTTCTGTCGGCTTCCACTGCAAGGTGGCGTTCAGGCCGGTGCGCTTGCGGTTGTCGTTGATCTGGGTGTCGCGGATGTCGGCTAGGTAATAGGCGCCTGCCGGCGCGCCGGCGCCGGTCAGCGGTACATAGCCCGAGAAGGAGAAGATCGATTCATCGCGGATATTGCGATCGGACTGCGACAGGTTGATCAGGCCGGCCAGCTTGTCGGAGAAATGATGGGTGAACAGGATCGACGTCCGGTCCCCACCCTTGCCGGCGCGATTGTTGTAAAGGCCTTCCGCCGAGAAGGCGATCGTGTCGCTCTTGGAATCGAGCGGTTTGGCGGTGATGATATTGACCGTGCCCGACAGCGCGCCTTCAATGTCCGAAGCGGCGGCGAGCTTGGTGACATCGAGGCGCTGGATGATTTCCGACGGCAACTGCGCCAGCAAGCCGTACGACCCGGTGCCCAGGCTGTCGACGCCGGACCCGCCGCGGCCGGCGGAGTCGACGACGTCGCGGCCGTTGACCAGGGTAATGTTCTGCGTCAGGCCGCGGATCGACACCTGCGTACCTTCCCCCAGCGAGCGCTTGATTTGCACACCCGAAACCCGTTGCAGCGATTCCGCCACATTGACGTCGGGCAGCTTGCCGATGTCGTCGGCGATGACGGAGTCGACGAACTGATCGGAATTGCGCTTGACGGCGACCGCCTTGCGCAGGCCGGCGCGGGTGCCGACGACCACGACTTCCGTGGTATCAGCGGTGGGTGTATCGGCGGCGGGCGCCGTCGCCTGATCCGTGCTTTGGGCGTGGACCGCTCCGGCCGTCAGAAGGCCGAAGGCGAGGGCTGTAAAGCTGGAATGGCGGCATAGTTTTTTGTGCATGGTCGTCTCCCTGTCGTGTTCTACCTGTGTCGAGCGCCGTCGTCATATGCGGGGCGATCTTATTTTGTAGCTTTATTAGCAATGATTGCGACAGGCATGATGACTTGTCAAGCGACCCGGGCGAACGGGAGCGTTAGGGATTACAGATGTTGGAAAAATGCCACATAAACTAACCAAAGATTTCGGCGAAAAATATGTAGATATATCGCGTTGTGATGGTAATTTTCACAGAAATTGGCAATTTTTTATAAAACAACAATCATCGACAAATAAGACCTGAAGACAATTCTGGATGTTTTTAACTTAACATTGTCTATTGCTGTAGCGCACAATGCCGCAATGAAAGGCGGCATACGACATAAAATCGCTTAATAAAACTTGAACAAGTTGTGGCGCCCCGTGCGCAATTATAGCAATCAATATCGTCGTGAAGGGTGATTTTTCGTAGCCGGACCGTCACTTTTTTTTCGTTGTCCGACCGACGTCCGGCGAATGCATCACTATGTGATACAAACGATCCTTCAGCGCCTAATCGCACAGGGCTTCGGCGGCTTTTTTAAGCGCCGCGACGACCGATTCCGTGTTGCCTTCCGGTATCCAGCCCGACAAGCCGATGGCCGCATAGATCGGATTGCCGACCGTTATCGCCACAGTATACTGATCGATGTCGGCCTTGACCTTGAGGCGGGCATAGCCCTTGGCGCGGACGTCCTTGATGGCGGTCATCAGGCTGTCGAGACCGCCGGGAAAGCCCTGGATCGGCCCCTCTGCGTACAGTTCGTGGATATAGTCGTCGTCGTGCGCCGCCAGCAGAGCGATACCGAGTCCCGAGGTCGTGGCGGGATAGAGACCGATGCGGCCCATGCCCTCGGCGCTCTTCATCCCTGGCGGAGCATGATAGAGAAAGCTGACATTGGTCTTCCACAGTACGCCCATGGCTACGGTAAAGCCGAGCGCATGCAGGCTTTCCAGGGTCGGCATGGCGCGCTGGATAAAGCCCGAGGCGTACAGCGACTGCGCCGCCAGGACATGCATGCCGGGACCGGCCGTGTATTTGCGGTTGGCGGTTTGGCGCACAATGCCCAGATAGGCCAGGGTTTTCAGCAGGCGATTGACGCGCGACGTCTCGTAACCCAGGCTGCGCGCCAGTTCGCGGCAACCGACCGGCTCTTTCGAGATGGCGACCGCCTGCAATGTGGTGATGCCGTCGATCAGGCTCTGATTGGGCTGGGCATTGAGTTTGGCGCGCATGTGCTCGTTATTGGTCCACGACGTACTGCCATAGGGCTTCGCTTGGCTCGACGCCGAGCCCGGCCCCTGTCGGCACCGTATAATGACCCTTAGTGCAAGCCATATCGGTCTGCAACAGGGTTTTGTTCTTGTCGAAAATGGTCGGCTGATACTCGTGATAGGGCAGGTTCAGCACGGTGGCCGAGGCCTGCAGGCTGGCCGCCATGAAGATGCCGGTACCGATCGTCGCATGCGGCATCAGTTGCGCGTGATAGGCCTGGGCCAGGTGGGCGATGCGCATGAACTGCGTCACCCCCTTATGGCCCATTTCCGGCTGCAGGATCGAACAGGCACAGGCTTCGAGCCGGGCGCGTGCATCATAGACGGTGCGCCATTCCTCGCCGGCGGCGATCGGCGTCGCCGAAGCGCGGGCGATTTCGGCCAGACCTTTGATGTCCTCAGGCTTGCACGGCGCTTCGATCAGGGTCAGGTGACAGGGCTCCAGCCGTTTGGCCAGCGCGATGGCTTCGGCCGGGGTCAGCATCCAGTGCAGGTCGACCATCAGCTTTATTTTCGGCCCCAACGCCTCGCGCAAGGCGGTGAAGTCCTCGACGATCGAATCGGCCGACATGACGGCGTGGATCTTGAAAGCGTCGAAGCCCTTGGCGACCCAGTCCTGGGCCAGGGTAATGCGTTCGGCAAGCGTCGGTTTGGCCAGGCCGGAAACATAGGCCGGGATTGTCAGGGTGCGCGCCCCGCCGAGAAGTTTGTGCAGTGGCTTCCCCGTCAGCTTGCCGCACAGGTCCCACAGCGCGATGTCGAGGCCGGCCAGGGCGTCGAGATAGAAGCCGGAGTGATAGCCGCGCACGCGCATCAGGTCGTAGAGGTCTTCCCAGATGACCTGGACGTCGAAAGGATCGCGGCCGGTCACGACCGGCGCCAGCAATTCCTCGACCAGGACGCAGACGACGCGCGGGGCGCAAATGCCGTAGGTTTCGCCCCAGCCGACCTTGCCGGACTCGAGCGTGACCTTGACAACGACTGACTTGTCCGAGGTCGGGTACAGGGTGCGATTATCCTTGCGCACCAGATAGCCCTGGGCATTGGGCTCCTCACCCGGCCGCGCGGCGCCGAGATAGGGCGTGTCGCGCGGAATATTGATGATGAAGGTTTCGACCTTGGTAATCGCGTCGAACATCGTTCCTGCCCTTATGTTATGCCCATCTATTGCCACACATTCGGGCGTGGATGCAGAAAATCCCCTACGCCGGCAGACGTCCGACCAGGTCTTCCAGCTTGGCCAGCATCTGGGTCAGCTCGACCTGGTCCTGGGCATCCATGACGGCGCCTTTCGAACGCGTATAGGCCGACCTGATCAGACCACGGCGGCGCAGCACCTCCTTGGTCAGGCGCCAGCGGAAGGTCGCCTGCATGACCAGGATCGGCAACATGCGCTCATAGAGATGCCAGGCCGTCTGGACGTCGCCGGAAGCAAAGGCGTTCATCAGGCGGACATGGACCTCGGTCAGTTCGCTGGCCGGCATGGTCCCGATGGCGCCCCGCTTCAGTTCGTCGATGATATAACGGCCGCCGGCGCCGCCGAACACACCGATCAGATTGTCGGGCTTTGCCGCCAGCAATTGCGTGATGCGCTGGCCGACCGGCATGGTCTCTTCTTTGACATAGCGGATGCGCGGCACGGCGCGGACGATCTCCAGCACCTCGGAGGGTGACAGGCCGATGCCCATCGGTTTGGGGGCATTCTGCAGCAGCAGGGCGAGGTCCGACACTTCGGCGGCATCGCGGTAAAAGTCGATCAGGCCCTGTTGGTTGCCGGCATAGACGGCCGGGGTCATGATCATAACGGCGGCAGCGCCGGCCTTCTTGCCGGCCTCGATCAGTACCGGCGTCTCGCCCGGATGATGACCGCTGCCGCCGATGATCAAATCGGCCTTGCCCTTGGACAACTCACCCAGCAGCGCGATCAGGTGCAGACGCTCGTCTAGGGTGAGTTCGTCATATTCGCTGGCCAGGCCGGGGAAGACCAGGCAGTCGACGCCTTGGTTCAACGCGTACTGCACGACATTGGCGAAGCCGGTTTCATCGACGGCACCCGCATCGGTAAAGGGTGTGGGCAGGACGGGGGCGGTTCCGGCAATGGACTGGCTCATAAGGGTCTCCGACGACATTTCAGTTTAAATATATTTATTATAGCAACACAGTCAAGCGCAAGCTTCGCCCAGCGATGACAAGACTTAGCGCCGGGTGACGCCGGCCCCGCCGTCCAGGGCATAATGGGCGCCGGTAATCCAGTCCGCGTCGTCCGACACCAGGAACAGTGCCAGTTTCGCGGCATCCTCCGGCGTGCCCCAGCGGCCCAGGGGATGGCGGGCGACATTAACGGCGATGGCCTCTTCGCGGTTGGGAAGCTTGTTGAAACTGTCGACCAGGAGCGGCGTCGCCACCGATGACGGCTGGATGGTGTTGATGCGGATGCCGTCGCCGGCCAGTTCGACCGCCAGGGTCTTGACCACCGAATCGAGCGCAGCCTTGGACGCGGCGTATGCCCCCTGCCCCGGCGTGGCGAAGCGGGCATTGATCGAGGAGATGTAGAGAATGGCGCCCGATTTTCGCGCTGTCATGGCGGCGATGAAGGCGTTGGTCAGGCGCAGGGCGCCATAGAGATTGATGTTCATGATACGCTCGAAATCAACGATCGGCGTCTCCAGGACCGTCCCCTTGAAAGTCGTGGCGGCGCAATGAATCAAAATGTCGGGCACGCCGAGTTCGCGGCTGACCGCGGCGCAGGCGGCCGTCACCGAGCCGTCGCTGCCCATATCGCAGACAAGGTTGAGATCGGCCCCGCCTTCACGCAGATCGAGGGAGGCGACCCGGGCGCCGGCATGTTTCAGCGCCGTCACGATGGCCGCGCCGATGCCGCCGGCCCCGCCGGTCACCACGGCGATCTTGTTATGAAAATCCATGTCCTAAGCTCCTGCCGGCAACGCTGCCTTGGCGCGCGGCCCGTTCGCCAGCCACATGATCATCACCATGGCCAGTGGGTAAACGACAGCCATGACGACGAACATCGGGCGATAGGAAATGAGGCCTACCAGTTGCCCGATCAGCCAGGTCGTCCCCATGCCGCCCAGGCCGCTGGCGACACCCGCAACGGCAAACACCCTGCCGAAACTGCGCCCGGTGAACAGGTCCGATGCCAGGGCTGTCAGATTGATCTGCCAGTACATATGCACGAAGGCGACGATAGCACCGACCAGCAGACTGATCGAGACGGCAGGCTCAAAGGCGTTGATCACACCGACCGGCGCCAGAACGCAGACTATCCCCAACACCCACAGCTTGGCGTGGTAAGAACTAATACCGAACCGCATCAACAGGCCCGGCACCGCGCCACCGGTCAGACTCCCGATCCCCGCCGCCAGATAAACCACCCAGGCCTGGCGTCCCATTTCCAGCGTCGTCAGGCCGCGTTCGTCCGTCAGATATTTCGGAAACCAGTTGAGATAGAAGTACCACACCGGCCAGGTCAGCATGATGCCGAGCGCAATCGCCCAGACACGCGGCGAAGACAGCGCCGACCACCACGACACGATATCCGTCTCCCCTGCCACCGGCGGCGTGGATGCGAGGTCCGCGGCCCTTCCCGTCTGGCGAAAATCGCGGGTCAGGACCAGCCATGCCAACACCCAGATGAGGCCGATCGCGCCGGTTATGAAAAAGGCCTCGCGCCATCCGGTCACAGCATTGACCCAGGTAATCGCCGGCGGCGATATGGCGGCGCCGATCATCGCGGCGGCCGTGTAGATTCCGATCGCCAGGGCACGTTGCGACGGCCCGAATAAGACGTTCACCAGACTGAGCGCCGCCACCCAGTTTCCGACTTCCGCCAGGCCCAGAACGAACCGCGCCACGGCCATCTGGTTCTGATCCTGCACCAGGCCGGACGCGACCCCCGCGATAGACCACGTCACGACCAGCGCAGCCAGCGCCAGGCGCGCTCCGATACGGTCCATCAGCCAACTGGCCAGGATATTGCCGCCCATATAGGCGAACATAAAGACGGTGACGACGAAGGCATAACCCTTGTCATCCATATGGAGCGCGGCCTGGACAGGCTTCGACAACAGGGCCAGGGTCTGGCGATCGATATAGTTGAGCAGGGTCGACACCGATAGCAAGGCGACAACGACCCATTTCACAAACGACGTCTTCATGTACGCTTTCCAGTCCCTATTTTTATACAGGCCTTGAGAGCCGATTTGGCCTCAGAATGGGTACAAAAATTTATAATAGCAACAATTTTATGCGGATTCGCGCCAAATTCCATTTACATCACCCTTAAATTTATTATAGCAACATAAAGACACAAGGAAACATGCCCATGACACAGAGACAGGATGGCGCTCATCAGGATTGCGTCGACCGCGTCGAGGTCTTCTTTCTGCGCATGCCGCGCGAGGTCGGCTTGCACATGGGCCGCCGCCCCGAGGTCAATGAGCGCGGCTACATCATCGATCCCGACAACGGCACCATATATCCCGCCGACGACCGCACCTTGATCGTCAAGATCACCACGCGTGACGGCCGCATCGGCTGGGGCGAGACCTATGGCATTGCCGCCGCGGGCGCCGTCAAGGCAATCATCGCCGATATTATCGCACCGGTCCTGCGCGGCAGGGATCCGCTCGACGCCGGCGTCATCTGGCAGGACTTCTACAACATGATGCGCGTGCGCGGCTATACCGGCGGATTCTATGTCGACGCCCTGGCCGCCATCGATATCGCCCTGTGGGACCTGGCCGGCAAGATCCTGGGTCAGCCGGTGGCCAAGCTGCTGGGCGGGCGACGGCGCGACCGCATCCCGGCCTATGTCACCAATATTGCCGGCAGTACGATCGAGGCACGGATTGCCTCGGTCCAGGCCATGTGGGACAAGGGCTTCCGCGCCTTCAAGGTCCACGCCTCAGCGTCGTTCGACTATATCGACCTAGTCCGTCAATTGCGCGAGCGCTTCGGCGCAGACATCCAGTTGATGGTCGACCTGCATTGGAACCATACCTCGGCCGAAGCCCTGACCATCTGCCGCAAGCTGGAAGCCTATAACCTGCTATTTCTAGAAGCGCCGTGCCGCTACGAGGATATCGACGGCCTGGCGCGGGTAGCGCGTAGTTCCAGCATCGCCATTGCCGGCGGCGAGGAATGGCGGACGCTTTACGACGCCCAGGCGCGCCTGCAGGCCGAGGCGGTCACCGTCATCCAGCCCGAAATGGGCCGGTCCGGTATTACCCAATTCATGAAAATGGCGACACTGGCCGAGGCCCACCACGCCCGCGTCATGCCGCACGCCACCATCGGCTTCGGCATCTTCATGGCCGCCAGCCTGCAGGCTTCGGCGGCCATCGAGGACCTGCCGCTACACGAATATCAAAACACCGTCCTGCCGCGCCACCTGCCGCATTTCGATACCACCATGGTGTGCGATAACGGTTTCTATAATGTGCCCGACGCGCCGGGTTTAGGGATCGAGCCGCGCGACTCGCTGTGGCAATTCGTCGTCGAGCCATGA
>FSSX01000026.1_pt1 | contig 8689 bp, 8 predicted proteins | sample 1637051 | NCBI WGS metagenome assembly FSSX01 (sample SAMEA3914819, study PRJEB12502) | metagenome | biome: forest; material: soil | place: Canada | collected 2010-06-26 | depth 0.3 m
ACGCTTCAGTTTCAGGCTGCGGGCGACAGCGGCCCGGACGCCGGTCACGACCACTACCGTCGAATCATCCGTGGCGGGCGCGGCATCCTGCGCAGCTGCGCCATGTGTGACGGCCAGCAGTGACGCCAGGGCCAGGGCCACACCGGAGGTGCGATACAAAAGTCTTTTGCGCCCAAGGCGGCTTCCACCAGTTACTAATTTCATCCTCAATCCCTTCTTATCATCGCAGGCGTTGCGGCCCGACATATGGTCTGCTGTGCGCAGGATGTGCTCATGGCCGTCTCCGATGTCGGCCAGTAAGATGAGGCTATCCGAAAATTACATAACCGCAACATATTTTGTAATTCAGCTACACAATTATGTCATAGCGCGTTTCACTGTGGCTTTTTTCTCACGCTGACTCCAGGCGGAATCCCTGCTTTACATCTGTCAGGTTGAATAAAGGCACGGTTACGTTTGTAGACAACTGCTTTGCAAGCAAGGGTGTCCGGGCTAAAAGGAGGCAAGATGTTGGCCCAACCCTGTAGAGATGCACCACCGGCCCGCATGCGTGCCAACATGTATGGAGGTGACCTGGGGAGCATCGTACCGTCGATCTCCGGGCGGCCGACGGACTAAGCCTTCGAGAAGAATGTAATTGTGATACATTTAGCCCGGTGACCGGCCGTAGCCATGACGTTTGAAGACCGGGCCATCGAGCGAAAGCACAAGGTCGGTCAACGTATCGTCATAATATTGTTGATAAGGGCCATGTTCGCTGACGTTCATATCAGGTGCTTGCGACAGAAAAAAGCGTGTCCGGTCAGAAGTATCGAACGGGGACAGATAGGCGTCCAGTTCCTGACGCAACCGTTCCATTTTCAGGATGTTAGGCGTCTCAACACCGCGGTAAAGCCGGGTATAGAGGAAGCTGTAAAAGCCCAGACCTGAGCCGCGCAGATCCTCAATGCAGGATTTGGTCAGATTGAGACCATGGCCTTGAAAATCTTCAGGAAACTCAGCCTTCAAGCGATCGATGCGTGAGTCGCTGGCGTGCAGGGAGACCAGGTTACGGATGGTGGTTGTAAAATCGAGCGTGCCGTCATCGCTGCATATCCGATAAAGGGCATTGGGTTTCGACTGGGCACGCTGAAAATGATACCACGAGACATAATAGGCCAAGGGATTTCGTACCGTCCCGAGCACCGGCAGGCGGCGATAGGGCTCAGGCAATTGGGCGTATGGCAGATGATAGCCCAGCCGGACCGCCGATGGAAAACACTTCAACATCAATTGGTTGACAAAGGTGCCACCCGATTTGTGCAGGTGCAGGAAAACGAAGTCGTCACATGCGATCATGGGAAATTACCAAGCAGACAAGACAGAGTCATTATATGTAGCAAAATGCCAAATTTTTGGTAGTGTCCAATCATGTCCTTTCGCGACGATCCCTATAACGCCGCACTGCGGGCCATTTTGGAGCGGCGCGACCGCGACGCCCACAGGCTGCTGAGCGATTTGATCGCACGCGACCGCGCCGATGCCCGTGCCCATTTTCTGCTCGGGCGCCTGGCCGGCGAAAACGGCCAATTTAGCGAAGAATTGGCGATGACCGGTCGGGCGGTTGAACTCGAGCCGCATAATGCGGAATTCGTCGCACAACTCGGCAAGTGCTACGCCCGTTTTCAGGACCAAGGCCGGGCCCTGGCCGCCGCGGAGTTGGCCGAGGCGGCGGCGCAAGTGTCGGACCTGACACTGGATGCCATTGGCGGCATCTACACCCGTTTCGGCCTGCATGAACGCGCCGCCAGGTGCCTGAAGCGCGCCGAGGCCGAGGGCTCACGCAATCCGGCGATTTTCTTCAATCTCGGCACCAGCCTGAAGTTTTGCGGCGATTTCGCCGGTTCGCGCCTGGCGCTTGAACAGGCTATTCTACTGGCGCCAACCTACCACAAGGCCCACGCCGCCCTGACCTCGCTGGGCGGCATCACGGCGCAGAACAACCACCTGCCGCGGCTGTCGAACCTGATAGAGGCAACAGCAGAACCGACGGCCGTGATCCATCTATGCCACGCGGCGTCGAAAGAGTGCGAGGCCCTGGGCCGGTTCGACGACTCCTACGCCTTTCTCGACAGGGGCAAGACCGCCTTGCGCAACAAGCTCGGCTACCGCGCCGAGGCCGACACCGGCCTGGTGGACAGGATCGTATCGACGTTCCAGACTTCGCAGGGATATTCAGCCTGTGACTCGGTGTCGCCGATCTTTGTCGTCGGCATGCCGCGGTCGGGCACGACCTTGGTCGACCGCATCATTTCGCACCATTCCCTGGTCGCATCACTGGGCGAGACGCAGCATTTCAGTGCCCTCCTGAAACAACAGTTCGCCAGCCCTACCCGTCATGTCGTCGACGACCGCGTGTTGGCCGGTCTGGCGGATTTCAAGGACTACACCGCACTCGGCCAGGCCTATGTCACCCAGGGCAAGGCCCTGGCCGGTGACACCGAGCGCTTCGTCGACAAGTTCCACCTGAATATCCTGCTGGCCGGGTTTATGGCTCGCGCTGTGCCGAGGGCCAAAATAGTCTGCCTGGCGCGCAACCCGCTCGACACGATCGTCAGCAATTACCGGCAATTGTTCGAGTTCGCGACGCCGATCTACAACTACTCGCTCGATCTCGCCGCCGCCGCCCGATTCTATGTCCAGTTCCGCAAATTGGCCGATCTGTGGCAGTCTGCCCTTCCGGACAATTTCTACACTGTCAACTATGAGGCCCTGGTACAAAGCCCGGAGACGGAAAGCCGGCGCCTGCTGGATTTTTGCGACCTGCCGTGGGAAGAGCAATGCCTGCATATCGAGCGCAATACCAAGGCGGTCGCGACGGCCAGCTCAGTTCAGGTCCGCCAGCCGATTAATACGGATTCGGTCGGGCGCTGGAAACACTATGACGGCTATCTCGACGAGGTCAGGGCTATTTTGCGGCAGGCAGGGATCGCCGTCTGACCACGGTCCCGGAACCCTGCCGGCGCATGATCAATCCCTCTCGTTCCAGACTCTGCAACGCTTTGCGCACCGTGATGCGCGAAATGCCGTAATGCGCGGCCAGGTCACGCTCAGGCGGCAGAACCGCCAACTCTTCGTTGCGGATGCGATGACGCAACAGTTCGCCGAGTTGCCGGTAAAGCGGTGTCGTGCCTTTGCCGATGACGTTCGCCGCCATGCCCTTCGCCTGGTGCTCAGGCATAGGCCGGTTGGGCAGCGGGCTTGCGGAGCCGCTTGACGAAACGGCCGTTCCTGGGACCGACGGCCTTTCCGGCTTCCCAACTGAGGGCCCCGTTGACGAAGACCGAACGGATACCGGCGGACGTCTGTTGGGGATCGGCATAGGTCGCCGTGTCGGCTACGGTCTGCGCATCAAAAACCGTCAGGTCAGCAGCCATGCCAGGGGCTAGGACGCCGCGATCATGCAGGCCGAAGGTCGCAGCCGACAGGCCCGTCATCTTGTGCACCGCCTGTTCCAGCGTCATCAGGCCGAGTTCGCGGACATAACGGCCGAGGACGCGCGGAAAGGTGCCCCACAGGCGTGGATGCGGCAGCGGGTCGTTGGGCAGGCCGTCCGAGCCGATCATGCAGCCGCAGTGGCTCATAATGCGGCGCATATCGTCCTCATGGATCTGGAAATAGCTGGCGCCGCCAGGAACCAGGCGCTGAGCCGCTTCGCTTTGGCTGCAATCCCAATCTTCGGCGATACATTTCAGCTGCCGGCCGGCCATTTCCGGATGCGGTTCCGACCAGTTGATCAGGACCTCGATTTCCCCATCGGCCAGGTCCTCGCGGATGACGGTCGAGCCGGCGGTATAGGGATAGCAGTCGAGATAGACAGGCTGAGTCGCACGGGCCTGGTCGATCAGTCCCAGGGTTTCGGCGGACCGCCCCCAATTACGCACACCGGCGCATTTGTGATGCGAGATGACGAGCGGGAGGCGATCGGGCGCCGCAATGCTGAAGGCTTCTTCCAGGGCTTCAGCCACGCCGTCATATTCGTTGCGGATGTGCGCGGTATAGACGCCGCCAGCCGCGGCGACGATCGAGGCCAGGGCCGTCAGTTCGGCGATATCCGCCGCTTCAGCCGGGGCGTAAAACACACCGGAGCTGAGACCCAGCGCACCGGACTTCAGGGCGTCGTTCAATAACTCGCCCATCTTTTGCCGCTCGCCGGTATTGGCCGGACGATCGAGCTCGCTCATAACGCTGACGCGCAGACTGGTGTGACCTATCAGCGCCCCGACATTGACGCGCGGAGTTGAGGCCGCGAGCGCCGCGGCATAATCGGCAAAGCGGACGAAGCGGAAGTCGTCCTTGGTACCGAGCAGGTTGAAGGGTTCGGTTGGACCATCCGCGAAGGTGAGCGGAACGGCGGAGATGCCGCAATTGCCGACAATAACCGTGGTCACGCCCTGACTGATTTTCGGCGTCATATCCGGATTGGTGAGGCAGGCCAGGTCGTCATGGGTGTGGACATCGATAAAACCGGGAGCGACGATATAACCGGAGACATCATGGACGACGTCGGCGGACATGGCCTTGAGGTCGCCGACAGCGACAATGCGATCGCCCGACATGGCGACATCGGCGCGGTAGGCCGGGGCGCCGAGACCGTCGACCACCATGCCACCTCGCAGCATGATATCGGCCGTGGTTTTCTCAATACTCATATCCATATACCTGTCAGAAAAACGTCTTCAGTCCCGCGATGACGGTATAGTCGTCATCGACTTCAAACAGCAGAGACCACTTATCGAAGGTGGTGCAGGGGTGCGAAATGCCCATCCCCACCAGGTCGCCGACTTCGATATCGGCGGTCTCGGGGAAGCGTAAAAAGGCGTGCTGGTCGCTTAGCTTTTCGATCCACCAATCGGCCACCGGCGTCGGCCGAGCATCGGCCGGACGGAACCGGACCTGGGGAACCGGCAGATCGATGTCGAAGGACACATCCCGCTTGCCGGCCGACAGAATCGCCAGGCCCGGCTCGGGACGCGACAGAACCCGCGCCCAAACTTCGAGGGCCGGCAGAAGGCGCGGCGCAGGTCCCAGCACGGCGCGCGAGTCGACCTGAGCAAGGAGCCTGCGATAAAATCCGGAATCGTGGGTCAGGTAGCAACCGCTGCGGACGATGGGAACTATGCCCCTGCCCGCTTCGTGCGAAAATAGCCGGCTGACCAGGTCGTAATAGACGGAACCGCCGGCGCTCAACAGGACGGCATCGGGTTCGGCGAACAGACCGGCATCGCGTATCGTCTCAAAAGCGGCAATAACCGTATCGAGATAGGCGTTGACGGCCGTGACGTCGGACGCCGGATCGGGTCCGGCGATCAGGCCTTCATAGCCTTCGATGCCACGCAGACGGATGCGGTTGCACCGCGACACGGCGTGGGCCAGCTCGATAGCCTGGGCGGCGTTGCGAACACCGCATCGGCCTCCGTTCATGCCGATCTCGATCAGGACCTTTGCCGGCGGGGCTGCGGAGTTGGCGATGAATCCGGCTTGAATCTGTTCGGCGCCGGTGACCGAGTCGACCAGGATATAATAGTCGCGTTCCGGTCGTTCGGTGCACAGGGCGGCAAATTGCGCGATTTCCGCTTCGCCAACCAGCTCATTCGCCATCAGGACTCTTTGCACGCCGACCTCGTGGCACAGGGCCAGTTGGCTGATCGTCGCGACCGTAATGCCCCAGGCGCCGCCGTCCAGTTGCCGCTCGAACAGTTGCGGACAGAGCGTTGTCTTGCCGTGAGGCGCCAGTTTCATGCCGGCGGCGGCAAGATAGGCGTTCATGACGGCGACATTGTTGGCGAGCGCCGACGTCTTGATGACCGCGGCGGGCATGGCCAGGTCGCCACGCAGCAGATTCCACCCCTGGGCCGCGATATCGAGGGTGCTCAGGCCGGCCAAGGCGTTCGGCAGGCCTTTAGTGCCCGGCGGCAATGGGGTTTTGAGCAGGTTATCAAGATCGAGCGCCATCAAAAACGCTCCAGGGTCAGTTCGGCGGCCATGACCGGATTGCCTGCCGTCAAACCAGCATCAACCGGCAGGACGACGCCGGTAATCATGCGAGCCGCGTCGCTGGCCAGGAAACCGGCGGCCTGGGCGATATCGTCGGGCCCGGGAAAGTCGCGCAACGGATACCACTTTTGCAGCAATGTGAATATTTCGGGGTTCTTTTCGGCGCGGGCGTTCCACGCCTGGGTGCGGACCGTGCCGGGGCAGATGATATTGGCGCGCAGGCCGAGCGGCCCATATTCGATGGCCAGGGAGCGCGTATAGCTGATCAGGCCGGCCTTGGCGGCGCTATAGGCCGGGTGCCCGAGCGCCATCATGCCGTTGACCGTGCCGATATTGATGATGACGCCCTTGCCGGCCGTCATCATGCCCGCCTTCACCGCTTCGACGCAATTATAGGCCGAGGTGAGGTTGATGGCGAGGTCGTGGGCCCAGGCTTCGGGTGTCATGTTGCTGAGGGCCGTGGCCGCCGCGGCGCCGGCATTGTTGATCAGGACGGTGACCGGACCGGCCGCCGCGACAAAGGTGTCGACCATATGCTTGACGGACGCGGCGTCGTTCAGGTCGGCGACGCCGGTATGCAAGCGGTCATCAGGGCCTATATCGCCGGCGAGGTACCCCAGACGATTTTCGTCGATATCGCTGGCAAGGACCGTGGCACCATTGCGCAGGAAATAGCTGACAAGGCCGCCGCCGATTCCGCCGGCGGCGCCGGTGATCATGACTCTGTGTCCTGTAAAGTCGAACATGGGGAACCCTTAGGAAAGTGTGCTGAGGCTCGACTTTAGCCAGCCGAGATTGATGGTCGGCAACATGCCGTAATTGTAGAAGGAAACGTCGTCTATGCCGGCGGAAAGCATGCTGGCCACGGTTTCCTTTACCTGCGCCGCGCTGGTCATGTCGGGAAAGCCGGGACGCAGAACGACGCTGAGGCGGCTTGCCCCGCCGGTCTGCGCTATGACATGGTCGAGATCGTGGCGGGCCAGAGCGGCCGACGGTTGATAGACAGGTAGCTCCAACCCGTCGGAGACGCGATTGAGTTCGGCCAGGTCGCCACCTTCCCAATAGGTGGTGGCATGCGGCCTCTGACAGGTCGAAATGATTTTCACCTGCACGTCCGGCCGCACGGCCGCGCGGATCGTCAGGCACAGCTCGGTCACGACGCCGCAGCGCCAGGTCAGGAAGGCCTGCAGGTCGGGATCATCCGCGCGGTCGCTTTCGATGCGCGCTTCGGCGTCCAGGATAAGGTCGCTGGCCAGGAAGGCATCGACGCGTTCGCAAATCCGGCGGCGAAGCCCTGAAGCATCGATGCCCGCACGGCCCGCGCCGGCGACGCAATCGCGGCAGAAGCAGAGGCCCAGCATACCGTCGAGCCAGGCATTGGACTGAAGTTGCGCGACCTCATGGTGGTAGCCGTGGGCATAGGTCAGCCAGCCAGGGGTTTCGAGGAGCAGGCTTTCGAGGTTATAGCCGGCCAGATCCTCGCACAGCGCGACGGCATAGGCCTGAACGTCGGGATTAGCTGGGCAAAGACTGTAAGGGTAGGAATCGCCGAAGGCGTTGCGGGCCGTGACCTCAGGATGCTGCCACCCCATACGCGAATTGTGATTGAGCACCGTCCACGCCCGCACGGGCATGTCGTCGCGCTCGCAAAGGTCCCTGAGGATATCGCGCTCTTCCGTTATCCGGGCCACTTGCGGCTTCAAGCGGCTGTAGTCCTTGGCCGGCCGGAAATAAACCGTGCCGTCCTCGGGGAAATAGACCCGACCACGCGCATCGCGCGGCTGCAGGAACTTGCCGGCATGGTAGCTGGCGGCCACGGTGACATGGCTCATGCCCATGTCCGCCATGCGCGCTAACTCGACCGCCGGTTCGTGCAGGTTCCAAGGATAAGCGTAGAAGCCAAATTCGGCCATGGTCTCAAGTGCCCGGCTTGTAGGCGATGACGTCGATCTCGACCTTGCAATCGACCATCATGGCCGACTGGACACAGGATCTGGCCGGCAGGTTGTCGCCGAAATAGATGGCATAGACACGATTGAAGGCTTGAAAATCGCGGGTGTCATCGAGCCAGACATTCGCCTTGACGACATCCGCGAGCGTGCAACCCGCCTTGGCCAAAACGGCGATCAGGTTCTCAAAAGTCTTGTGAGTCTGAGGGATAATTCCGCCTTCGACGATTTCGCCGTCCGCGCCCATGGCCACCTGGCCCGACACGAAAACGAAACCTCCCGCCACGGTCGCCTGGCAGAACGGCAAGGCCTGCCCTCCGGTTCCCGTCTTCACTCCCCCGATGCGCTCAATGCTCACTGTCTCTATCCTTCAAAGTCCCAGTTGCCGCAGGAGTCTGCCGCAATGCCTGAGCAATATTCTCATTTCGAGATCGCGCGGTCAATCACAAAATGTAATAATAATACATTTTTAGATTTTCGATAGACCGGTCTGCATTTTTAGATTTTCCCATTGTTTTCATTGCCATAATGGAACCGTACCGCCATTTCTTCGGGACAACGCGCCTGGTCAGCCAAGATCACTTTTATCATTTTTGTAATTTATCTTGGCGGCTCACGGGCGCCCCCTGGACGACGGCCGTGAACTGCCCGTAGGACAGCCTTGCCGGTCTATGTTCCGGTACCGCCCCGATGCTCGGTATATC
>FSSX01000149.1_pt1 | contig 8558 bp, 6 predicted proteins | sample 1637051 | NCBI WGS metagenome assembly FSSX01 (sample SAMEA3914819, study PRJEB12502) | metagenome | biome: forest; material: soil | place: Canada | collected 2010-06-26 | depth 0.3 m
AGCGTGTTCATGGTCAATGCCGCGGGAAAGGTCATCAACGACCAGGGCTTCATCTTTTACAACAATAAGGCATCGACCGATGGCTCGGTAGTCCATCAGGGCGACAATACGACCGGCGCCGGCGAAGGCGATGACGAACAGGTCAAGGTGAATCTCGGCACGTTGCCGGCCGAAATCGAAAAGCTCGTTTTTTCCGTTACGATTCATGATTTTGAAGCGCGTAAGCAGAATTTCGGCATGGTCCAAAAGGCGTTTATCCGTGTCGTCAACGATGCCGACGGCAAAGAACTGGCGCGTTTCGACCTGTCGGAGGACGCATCCACGGAAACGGCCATGATTTTTGGTGAAATCTATCGCCATAGCGGCGAGTTCAAACTGAAAGCCATTGGCGCGGGATTTGCCGGAGGCCTTGGCCCTCTGGCCTCGTCGTTCGGCGTCTCCATCTAGAGCACTTCCCAACAAAGTGGCTCCCACTTTTCGGATAAAGTACGCGTAAAAACAAATGGTTAAAACGGAATGACGATTTCATCCAAAGTCATTTTGCTCTAAAAGCGGACATGGTTACATAGACGTGCGGCCCTTGGCCGAAAGGCCGGGCGGCCGCACGTCGGTTTAGACTCCAAAGGGGGCAGGTTTGATTCGCGTCTGGTACAATCACGGCTACTCCCAAACGCGTGACGCTCTGGTCCTCTTGCGTCGCCCAAAAGGGACAGACCTGTTTCTGATCGCAACCCACTCAAATGCCATGGCTGCCGTGTTCCTGGAGGCCGATATGCACGAGGTTGAGCCGGTCATCGCGCATCACACGCCGGAAGGACAGCCGCTTTATGTCGACTGGTGCCTCGATTTCTGCGCGCAACACGGAGTCGACGTGTTTGTCGTGCAACGCGGGCGGAATGCGGTGGCACGCCGGCACGCCGAATTCGAAGCCGCCGGTGTCAAGCTTGTCCTGGTAGCAGATGCGGAAACATTGGACATCATCGACGACAAGGCGCGATTCTATGCCGCCTGTTCGCAGGCCGGCCTGCCGACACCCCTGGTCTACGATGTGAACACATTGGCAGACTTCGATCAGGCATGCATGGCCATCCGGGAGGAGGGTCATGATGTTTGCATCAAACCGCCCTACGATATTTTCGGAAATGGCTATTGGCGGCTTCGCGACAATGTCCCGCTCCTGCACCAACTGATGAATCCCCATCACCGAGAAATCCAGACCGCGGTTGTTCGTCAGGCGTTTTCGGAAGCCGACGTCGTTCCGCGTTTGCTGGTGATGCAATATTTGCCGGGACCGGAATGGAGCGTGGACTGCCTGTGCCGGGACGGCAAGCTCTTGACGGGCGTCGCGAGACGCAAGTCGGGCTCCCATCAGGTTCTCGAAACCGACGGCGCCGCCATGGACCTGGCCCGCGTCATGGCTGAAACCTTCAATCTGTCCCATCTGGCCAATATCCAGGTCAGGCGTGCCGGCCCGGACGATGCGCTGCCCTATGTGCTCGAAATAAATCCGCGCATGAGCGGCGGCTGTCTTTACGCCGAGATGGCGGGTCTTAATCTACCACACCTGCAACTTCTGAATGCCTTGGGCCGTCTGCCCGACCAAGCCTTGCCGACGCCGCATTCCGTCGCGATAGCCGCCGTTCACGGCGTCGTTGACCTTAAGGCCTCGCTTGTGGACGTCGACTATGCGTGAATTGCGAACGGGTGAAAGGGTGGACATTGCGGGCCCGACCCTGGCCTTGAAAGTGGCGGCGCGCCATGATCCCGTGCTGCGAAGCCGAACCGGGATCGCAATTGTCCCACTGGGCGTCGATGACAGGCTGATAGACGAGTTCAATCTGTTACTGGCGCGCAATCGTGAACTGAGGCCCGGCGCGAGCTTCAACGGTCCCCATGGCGTGGCCTTCGAGCTCAACGCCCTGCCGGCGGCGGTTATGCGCTTACTGGTTGTTGTCTACACGATTGGAGGGCCACGGGCCGGGAACTCGCTCGCCGACCTGGGCGACGTCAGCGTCCACCTTGACGGTGACATGACGTATCGCGTCGATATGACGGAGCGTCGCGACGCCGCCATGATCTTGGTCGAGGTGTACAGGCGAAACGACCGTTGGCGGATAAGCACCAATGGTCAGGGATTCATGGGCGGGATTGCCATGATGAGCCAGGCCCTGGGCATAGATATCGCGATTCCGGATGCCGGCGGCGATGCCGATCGTGGGGACAGAGATCATGACAACGATCACCCACCGGTTCCGGGATCGTCGGCCGGCGGTTCGGGCTTTGCCGTTGGGCCGCGCCTCGTTGTCACCAATTTCCATGTTATCGAAGACGCCGTCCGCATCGCCGTCTCGTGTGAGACGTCGCATGGCGCGGCCCGCGTCATGGCCAGCGATCCTGTCCATGACATCGCTCTATTGTCGATCGACCACGACGCTGCGGCGGTCGCACGGTTTCGCTCTGGCGGCGATATCGATCTGGGCGAAGATATTATTGTTGCAGGTTTTCCGCTGCAAGGCCTGCTGGGTTCGGGGCCACAAATCAGCGGTGGCAATGTCTCCGCCCTGACAGGCATGCGCAACGATAGCGGCCAGTTGCAGTTTAATGCCCCGATCGGATCGGGTAGCAGCGGCGGACCCATTCTCGATTCCAGCGGCCTTGTCGTCGGATTGGTTCGCGCCGTGTTACGGACGGACCTGCCGAACGCGCCCATCGCGCAAAACATGAATTTTGGCGTCAAGGCGACGCTGGTGCGCAGTTTTTTACATGCATTCGGCGTTATACCGGTCCAGGCGTCGTCGGTAAGCGCGCGCAACCGGGCGGATATTGCCCGGGAGGCTCGCACCTACCTCTACAAGATCAGTGTCGATTATTAAGATGGCGCCGCGCTTTTCCAAAAGACTTACGCTTTTCCAGGCCCTGAGACCGGCTCTTGGTGTCTTCCGTTCGAACATAAGCTGAGGGCGCCCTGACCATGAACATAGCTTCGGCCGGAGACAGCGCCGTCTACCCATCGCAAAGCTTTACGCTCGCGACCGGCGTGATCGATATACGGCTCAGGGGCGGATCATCCGACGACTGGCCATTGGAGCGGCTATGCAGCTTTGCCGCGCGCCGGAACGCCAAGCGCGGATTTTTGATTGTATCAAAGGTCTTGGGTCGCCACCTGCCGACAACGCCGCGCGAGATGCTGGCCAGTTTCGAAGCCCTGGCCAGCCGTCTGTTGCGTGAAGAGCCGGACCTGCCGGGCCCTGTGCTGTTTATCGGCATGGCGGAAACCGCCATTTGCCTGGGTCAGGGCACCCATGCTGCGTATCGCCGCCTGAGCGGTCGCAGCGACACCCTGTATCTGCATACGACCCGGCAGCAAATCGCCGGCAATCTTGTGACGACGTTTCAGGAGCCGCACAGCCATGCGTCGGCGCATTTGCTGTACGCACCGCAAGCGGACGCCCATGACGCCTTGTTCGCCGCCGCGCGCTCGCTGGTGCTGGTCGATGACGAAATCTCCACCGGCACGACCCTGGTCAACCTGGCGCAGGCCATATCGCCTCACTTGCCGCTCCTCGAAAGACTTCATACTGTTGCCCTGACGGATTGGTCAGGTAACGCGGAATACAGGCCGGCCATGCCGTATCCTTGCGGCGCCACGAACCTGTTGACGGGCCAGTTGACGTGGCGAGGCGATACGGCCGCGGAGCCGGCAGCGCCAGCTGTCGCGTCGGCAAATGCCTTGGGCCGCATGGAACGTCATCGCAACTTCGGCCGTCTGGGCATCCAGTTCGATCCACCCGAGGTCGCCGGCTGGGCGGATAGTTTGCAAGCTTCGCCAGGTCAGCGGTTTCTGATCCTCGGCACGGGGGAGTTTACCTATGCCCCCTACCTGGTGGCCAAGGCATTGGAAGACGCGGGTCACGAGGTCGAGGTCCAGGCCACGACCCGCAGTCCCATCCACATCGGCGGCGCCATAAGCTGCGCCCTGACCTTTGCCGACAATTATGAGACAGGCGTACCCAACTATCTGTATAATGTGGAGCCGGAACCCGGCCGACGCATCGTCATCTGTCATGAAACGCCGCCCGGTTCCGTAGATCCTGGCCTGGTTGACCGCCTCGACGCGCAATGCCTCTTTCTCGGAGCGGATTAATGCCAAGTGCCGTGACCCTGGTTGACCTGGACGATACGCTCTTTCAAACCCTGCGGAAGTGCCCTCCCGGTCTCGATCACGGCTGCCTGACACCCTACGCCTACGGCGCCGACGGCCTGGCGATCAGCTATGCGACTCCGACGCAGCTGGCGCTGATCTCCTGGCTTGAAGCCACGACCGTCGTGGTCGTCGTCACGGCGCGCAGCAGCCCGGCGCTGTTCAGGAGCAGGGTCAATTTTCAACATGCCATTGCGGCGCATGGCGGCATGATCATTGACAACACCGTATCCGAGACGCCTTCGTTCAACCCCGAATGGGAAGCCATTATGCGGGACCGGCTCGGTGACGACGAAACGGTCCTGTTGTCTCTCAAAAACGAGGTTGAACGCGATGCCGCCGCCTTGAATACCGCGGTGCGCGCCCGTATCATCCACGAACGCGGCCTGCCTCTTTACCTGGTCGTCAAGGATGGCCGTGAACCCGCCGACGATGCACGGCTGCACGCCGCTTGCGCCGGCGTTACCGGCCGCGTCCCGGCCAGTTGGACGGTTCATATCAACGGCAATAATGTCGCCTATCTTCCTCCCGGACTTGGAAAAGAGCATGCGGTGAGGTGGTTGTTGCCGGCGTTGCGTGCCCAATATCCTGATTTGCCGGTTATCGGTATCGGCGACAGTTTCTCGGACGGGCCCTTCATGAAACTGTGCGATTTTGCCATGACGCCGACACAGTCTCAATTGGCAGGTCGTCTTTTCCAGGCGCCGGAAAGGCCGGTTTCACGGCCGCCGCAATCACCCGTCACCGAAGCATCCCTTTCGGCAGAAAGGGCCTGACCCATGCCCGATACCCAATCCGAAAACGCCGAGCCATGCGGTAGCTACGCGCCGGCCGATGTCACATTCCTGCTGAAGTCTGTCGTTTTGCCGCCGATTTCGGTTGAGGCAAAAGAAGCCCTCATTCAAAGCGGCGCCCGGCACTACTCGGAAATGCTGTCGTCCGAAGCCGCGCCTGGCCAACGCTATATGGAGATATATGGCGAGCTGCTTTCACGCAATGGCGGCAAACTGGCCCAGCATATCAACACATTGGCGGACAGCCTGGCCGCAAGACCTTATGGCCCTCGGGGCCTGGCCCTGACCTCGCTTGCCCGCGCTGGAACGCCGATAGGCGTCTTGCTGACGCGTGCATTGAGACGGCGCGGTATGCGTGTCGAACATTTTTCGATAAGCATTATCCGTGACCGAGGCATTGACGGTAATGCCTTGCGGCATATCCTGGCAACGCACGATGCCGCAGATATTGTTTTTGTCGATGGATGGACAGGAAAAGGCGCCATTGCCAAGGAACTGCGCGGCCCGCGTGGTTCTCGTCTATTTGGTGTTGAGCCATATCTCGTCGTCGTGGCGGATCCGGCCGGCCGTGCCGATCTTGCCGCCAGTTTCGAAGACTATGTCATTCCTTCCGGCATCCTGAACGGGATCATTTCGGGCTTGCTTAGCCGCTCCATCCTTAACGAGACCATTGGCGCGAATGACTTTCATGGCTGTGTCCGGCTCGATCATCTGCAGTCGCACGACGTAAGCCGCGCTTTCATTGAAGTGATCGATCGCTTGACGATGACCGTCGGCCCGCAGATAGATGGCTTCTGGTCACCTGAGGCAAGGCTGTACCGGCGTGAGCTTTGCGACCTGCTCATTGCGCAGATCTCTCTTGGCAGCGCGATTCAGGACATAAACCGCATAAAGCCCGGCATTGCAGAGGCGACTCGGGCGCTGCTTCGCCGGGTTCCGCACCGGCTTTTGCTCAAGGACGTTGTCGATCCGGAGGTCCGCCATCTGGTGCACCTGGCAGAGGAAAAAAATGTGCTTGTCGAAGGTTTACCGTCGAATTCGAACTTTCGTGCCGTCGCCATCATAGCTGGCCTCGGAGGAGATTAGCCCGCATTTGCCAGGGAACGCGCGATGCGAAAAAAACGTAAAATGTAGAGCGGTATGCATACCCTTAAACGATTCAATCCGTATGCAGACCGCTCTAATGCGGCCTGAGCGGCCAGGAAATAAACGACCCCATGGACGAACAGTTACAAACTTTGCGACATACGCTCATCATGCCTGCCGCGCTGGGTGCGACCCTGTACGTACCGGCGACCAGGAGCGATCTGATCGCCATAGCGAGCGGCGCCAAATATCCCAATCTGCGTTCGGTGGTATATTGTGTCGAAGATGCCGTCCGTCCGCAGGACGTACCTTTGGCATTGGCGAATTTAAAGCAATTATTCGCTCACCTGCGGGCCGACGTCATGAGCCGCAAGGCCGGTCCGGCGCTGTTTGTCCGTCCGAGGGACCAAGATATGCTGGCGGAAATCATGGGGATGCCGGGGGCAGCGCTTGTCGATGGCGTAGTAATACCCAAGGCGACAGCCGACAGCGTGCCGTCCTATGTCGCTGCCATGCCTTTCGACCATCATTACATCATGCCGACCATTGAAACGCGTGACGCGTTCGATCTATGGCAAATGCGGCGGCTTCGGGAACAGTTGATTGTGCTTCAGCATCGTGTCCTGGCCGTTCGAATTGGCGGCAACGACTTGTTAAAGCTGCTGGGTGCCAGGCGATCCGCGAAGCGCACAGCCTATGATGGCCCGCTGGGCCCCATCATTGCGAGTCTTGCGACGACCTTTTTGCCTTGGGGCTTTGCCATGAGCGCACCCGTTTTCGAGCATTTGGACAATGCCCCCCTGCTCAGGGAGGAAATCGAACGCGACCTCGAACATGGTTTGCTGACCAAGACCGCCATCCACCCGATGCAGGTGCATATCATTCATGACGCTTATCGCGTTCTCGAAGCTGAATCGAAGGCAGCCCACGCCGTCGGCGCTGAAAATGCGCCGGCCGTTTTTGCCATGAACGACGCCATGTGCGAGCCGTCGACACACGAGCCCTGGGCGGAATCCATCCTCGTGCGGGCAAGTCTCTTCGGCATTGTTTGAGGGATGATGGGCGCTGGTCGGCATGTGTCGTCAGACCGCGCCCCGCTATTAACCTGTGCGGCATGAAACCCTGTAGTGCGGCAGTGGTTGTTTGACAGGCGCCAAAATCTCGTTAAACGTGTACGCCAGCTTTTGCAGGGGAACGTCATGTATCGGCCTTATATTTGCGAACCACTCACATCAGTCTTGGGCAAAATTGAATCTGACGGAACAAACGATAGCCGTCTGATATGCGGTACCGGGTCATGTAAAGCCTGCTCATGCCGTGGCTATATTCCGAATAATCCCAAAAATGATTTTTGCCGCGGTTGCCAGCATAGTTACTGGATGCACAGGGATGCAACCAGTAGCTAAGCGGCCAGTCTTTAGGGTGCCAGTCTTTAGGGTGATCGTGGCGCCGCACCTCAACGCGCAGGATAAAAAAAGCCCCGCCGGCATCTCGGGCTGGCGGGGCTCATTGAACAGATCGACGCCGTTAGGGACACCGGCGCCAACCTGAAACTATAAGGCTTCCGCCAATACACCACCGTGCGAGGCGATGACCCTGGCATAGTATCGCGCGCTATCCTTGGGCGTCCGTTCCAGGGTCTCGAAATTGACGTGGACGATGCCGAAGCGCTTGGAAAAGCCCAGCGACCATTCGAGATTATCCATGAACGACCACACCATATAGCCCTTGATATTGACGCCGTGACGAATAGCTTCGCGGACCGCCAGCAGATGTTTTTGCAGGTAGTCGGTGCGCAATGGATCGCGCACCCGGCCACCGTCGGCCTTGGGCGGGTCGAAAAAGGCGGCGCCGTTTTCGGTGATGTAAAGTGGCACGTCGCCGTAGCGCGATTTGACCCAGGTCAGGGTGTCGGTCATGCCCTGGGGGAAAACTTCCCAATTGGTCTCGGTATAGGTTGCCTGGCTTTGCTTGACAGCCGCCGCCTTGACCGGCCAGTCGGCCTCGTCGTGTTGCGTGACGCTGCGCGTATAGTAGTTGACGCCAATGAAATCGATCGGTTGCTTGATCAGGTCGAAATCATCGCGCGGCCACTCCGGCCAGGCGCCGTTGAAGACTTCGCGCAACTCGACCGGATAGGAGCCGAGAATCGCCGGATCGAGATATTGCTCGTTCATATAGGCGCAGGCACGCCGCATTGCCGCCGCGTCTTCATTGGAACCAGAGGCCGCGTATTTGGGTTCGATATTGACGGCCAGGCCGATCTCGTGGCTGCCGATCTCGCGATAAACTTTCACGGCAGCGCCATGCGCCCGCATCATGTTGTGTGACGCTATGGGCGCTTCGTAGAGATTGCGATGACCCGGCGCAATCGTGCCATGCAGATAGCCCTGGTCGGACACCACCCACGGTTCGTTGAGCGTCGTCCACTTTTTCACTCGGCCGTCATAGGCCTGGAAAGCCACCCGGGCATAGTC
>FSSX01000115.1_pt1 | contig 8219 bp, 7 predicted proteins | sample 1637051 | NCBI WGS metagenome assembly FSSX01 (sample SAMEA3914819, study PRJEB12502) | metagenome | biome: forest; material: soil | place: Canada | collected 2010-06-26 | depth 0.3 m
ATGAACGACACCGGCGTGGCGGCAGAGCCCTATGGCGCAATCATGCTGGTCGCCTTCAATGTGCCGGGCGGTCGTCTGGCCGACGTCGATGATTGGTATGACTCCGAGCATATTCCGCTGCTGATGAAGGCCGACGGCTGGCTGCGCGTCCGCCGTTTTGCCGTTTCGACTCTGGCAGGCAAGCCATGGACCAGCCTCGCCTTCCATGAACTGCGCGATCCCGCCGTCATGAACGCGCCCGAACGCCATTTTGCTCGTTCAACGGTCTGGCGGGCGCGTTTCGAGGCCGAACCATGGTTTCAGGATGCGGGAAGATGGTTGTTTCTCAGGGATTAGCGCATTTCCCGATCAAACTGATCGAAGAAATGGCTCTAAATTTTTGTCTTGCCGCACGTCTTATCCGAAAAGTGGTGCCCACGTTGTCGGGAAGTGCTCTAGCGCACGCGGATGCCGTTCAGCACGAGGTCGACGATAAACGCCTTGTATTGGGTGCGGTCGGCCTGTTGCTCAGGCAGGGCGTCGTTGGCAATACCGCGCAATTGCCGGCCCTGCAGGTAAAATTCACACATGCCGATAACGCAACTGAACAACAGCCCCGAATCGACGGCGCGGAACTTGCCGGCCGCCACGCCCAGCTTGATCAGTTCGTCATAGCCGCCCGTGGCGCGATGCGTCAGTTGCGTAAACATTTCGCGCGCCACCGGATGAGCGGACGGCATGATCTCTTCGACGATCAGGCGGTGGAAGTAGGGATGTTCGGCAATCAGGTCGACCAGGGCACCGACGCGCGCCGCCAAACGGCTTTCGGGCGAATCGTCGGTTTCACCGAGGGCGGTCTGGACCGTAACGGCGAAGGCGTCGGTCAAACGCTTGGCCGCCGCCACCAGAAGGGCCGAATGGTTGCTGAAATAATAGCGAATCAACGACGGGTCGACGCCGGTTTCGCGGGCGATCAGGGCACGGGTAATGGCGCCCGGCGGCGTAGTTTTCAGCAATTCGCAGGCGGCTTCGATCAGGGCTTCCTTGCCGACGCTCTGCTTTTCACTGGCAGGGCGGCCAATGCCGCGGCGACCCGCCGGCGCCTTCTTTCCAGCCGGCTTCACAACCATCTTGGGGGCAGCCATGTTCAATTGATCTCTCCCAGATTCAGTGTCTGCAAACGCAACGAACGCCAGAATAGTCCGGCCCTTGTCGTCATGCAACCGCACTATAATCGATAATACCTCAATGAAGGAATTAATTATATGAGCCGCCCCAATTTGCCCCGTCCTGGCTCCCATAGCGGCCCCGACCGCCTGCCCCCGATCGACAGTGCGTCCTACACGTCAGAGCAGGCCCTGGCGGCCAAAGCCCTGACGGCCACACCTCGCGGCGAGGTTCGCGGCCCGTTCATTCCCCTGCTCTACAGTCCTCACCTGCTCGATCATACCCAAAAGCTCGGTGCCTTCATCCGCTACGACAGCTCCATCCCGCAACGCCTGCGCGAATTCGCCATACTGGTTACGGCACGCTTTTGGGAGCAGGCCTATGAATGGCATGTCCATGCGGCCCTGGCCATCGGGGCCGGCGTGACGCCCACCACGATCGACGCCCTCGCGGAAAACGTTTTTCCAGCCACTGCCGCCGCCGACGAACGGATTGTCTGGCATTTTTGCACACAGGTACACCAGGCGCATTGTGTCGATGACACAGTTTATGGCGAAACCATCGCCCTGCTGGGAGCGCCTGGCACCGTCGAGCTCACCGCGCTATGCGGCTACTATGCCATGCTGGCCATGGTTCTGAATGTGGCGCGGACGCCCTGTCCAGGCAACGCATTTGCCACGCCGGGGTCTGATACCAGCGGCGGATGAGTCGCATTCATCGGTTGTCGATATTACAACACCTTTGCCTGCATTTTTTCAGATGACTGGCCGGAAAAGTTGAAACCACCTGCCGCGGCCGGTTCCGGCCAGCCTGAAGGTGGCCCGCGCCAGGCCTCCAGCGACTTTTCACCGTAGTCGTAAGCGACATCCCAGCTCATCGCATCCCCTCCGTCAAACCCGGCTGTCACGCTTTGCCAAATGGCCGCACCCATTTTCATTTCCCAGACGCGAGGCACCCACGAGTCATCGTGGTAATCGGTATCGGCATGATATTCGGCGTCGCCGCCGCAGGGGTTCGGGAAGTAATAGTACATGGCTGACGAGATACGGTGGCGATTGAGCGCCGCCGCGTAAGGGCGTTGGTTCGACCAGCCCTGATCGCTCATGAAATTGGCGCCGCACATCATTTCGTCGATATCCGTCAAGCCGAACGCCATATGATTGAAACCGATCTTGCCCTTGGTGCCCGGGTGATTGGTGGTCAGCCAGAACATCGTATGATGCTCATACGTGCCGTCGGCACGGGCGAAAATACCGTTGCGCTTGGCATGGTCGGTCATCTTGAAACCCAGACGATCACGGTACCATTCGTAGGAACGGACATAGTCGTCGGAGTAATAGACGATATGATTGATTGTCCTCGGACGGGCGCGCAGATACCATTTGCGCGGCTGGTTCAAACGCACAATGGCATCCGGAGCATTGACCGCGTCAGGGCGGCACAGGACAGGCCTTTTGGCCCAGACGCGCAAGGCCATGGCATTTCCGTCGATATCGAGGAAATGCGCCGCGCCATCCGAACCGCGCCTCACCTCACGCCCCAGGCCCGCCACCAGCCTCTCCAGTGCCTCGGCCGTATCAACGCCGAAAGTCGTTTCGCGAACACCGGAGCCTTTGAAATTGGCCGGTGGAAGGCTGGGATCATCTATTTTTTTGACAATGACTCTGGAGCCGCTCTCGACCTCAAAAACACTTTGAGTATCGTCCGCATGAAGTGGCGTCAGACCGAAATCCGTCCAGAATTTGGTACAGGTCGCCAGGTCTTCGACACCGAAAATCACCCGTTCCACGCCTAATATCGCCATGTTCGCCATCTCCTGCAAAGCCGCCGGTTTGATCCGGAGCCATAATTACCGTTGCAGAGAATTATTTCACCGATCGAGGCGGCGCGCAAGCGTTTTGACGTTGACATATACCTAATTCTCGGCTCAGGTAATTAAAAGCGAAACATCGCGAGGAAACCTACCCAAGGAAACCCACCAGGATGTCCGATACCCTCACCTCGACAGGGAACCTTTTCCGCCGCGGTGCCGCCGGCTATGAGGCAGCCCGCAAGGCGACAGTCTGGCGCGTCAACACGCCCGATCGCCACCCTGACATCGTCGTGCGCGCCACGTCCGTCGCCGACGTCATCGCCGCGGTAAAGCTGGCAAGAGCAGAAAACCTCAAGGTCGGTGTCCGCTCGGGCGGCCACAGCTGGACATCCCCCCATCTGCGCGACGCCTCCCTGCTCATCGATCTCGACGCCCTGCGCGATATCGACATCGATCCGATCAGCCAAACGGCCTGGGTCCAGCCCGCCGCCAAGGGCCGTGCCCTCAACGACGCCCTCATGCCCTACGGTCTGATGGCTCCGACCGGTCACCATGACACTGTGGCTTGCGGCGGCTTCCTGATGTGCGGTGGCTTCGGCTGGAACTGGCGGCAATGGGGCAATGGCTGCAGGAATGTCTTGGAAATCGAGTGCGTAAACGCCCTGGGCGAGTTGATCCGCGCGTCGGAGACGGAAAATCCCGACTATTACTGGGCGGCGCGAGGCGGTGGGGCCGGCTTTTTCGGAGTGGTCACGCGTTTTAAGGTCCGCGCCTATCCGCGACCAAGCCATATGCGGGCCAACGGTTTCGTCTTTCCCGGTGAACATTCCGAAGCGGTGCTGAGCTGGCTTTACAGCATCCTTCCCTCACTGCCCGTCTATTGTGAACTGGTGGCGTCGTGGTCGTCCTTCGATCCCGCCACCGGCGATTGGGCGCCGACGAAGATGATGGTCGGCGGCCTGACCTTCGCCAATTCCGAGGAAGAAGCGGACATCGTCGCCAAAATCTTTGACACCTGCCCGGTCGAGGACCAGGCGTTGATCCGGCGTCGCAACGAAGCAACGACCCTGGAAGCGCGCTACGAAGCTGCAACGGCCGCCGATCCGGAAGGCTATCGCTTTGCCGCCGACAACATCTATACCGACAAGGGCGCCGGCGACATCGTGCCGCTGATCCGTCCGATGATCGAGTCCTTGCCGACGCCGCGCAGCCATATCTTCTGGTGCTATAACGGTCCACGTCCGGATTTTTCCGGCATGGCGCTGTCGGCCTGGGGCGAGACCTATTTCGCCTCATACCCGATCTGGAACGATCGGGCCGACGATGACCGCATGCAGAAATGGGTGGTCGACGCCATGCGTTTCCTTGATCCCATCGCCAATGGCGAAGCCCAGATGAACGACGAAAACATGGAGGCCCATCCGCAGGCCTATATATCCCAGGATGTGGCGCAAAAGTTGGAACGGCTGCGCGCGCAATACGATCCCGAGCAGCGATTTCTATCCTTTCTCGAGGGCGGACAAAGATAATCAATCCGGTCTGCGCCCCAGACCGCAAACAAAAGCCCGCCCGACGGGCCGATACAGGAGTACACCGATGGCATACGCAGACGGCGCAAGGCAAACCACGGGGGATGGCCTGCCCCGCGAAATCACCAAGGCATCCTTGGCAGCGGCGTTCGGCGTGTGGATCGGCTTTCTGTTCGGCACCAATGCCATGATCTCGTCGACCAACAGCAACTTCCTCGCTGTCCTGCCCGACGCCCTCCATGTCAGCCGCACCGCCATTTCCGGGGCGCTGGCCGCCTCGGTCTGGCTGGTAGCGATTATCCTGCCGTTTTCCGGCCGCGTCATGGATCGTTTCGGCATCCGCACCGTTATCCTGCCTGGCGCGTTACTGTTCGCTGCCTGCTATATCGGGCTTGGCCAGATCCACACCTTCTGGCAGTTCGCCGCGGTTCAGGTCGTACTGGCCCTTACCGTCGCCATGCACGGCAGTGTCGGCTACGCCAAGCTGATTTCGCTGTGGTTCGATCGCAATCGCGGCCTGATGCTAGGTCTGTGTGTGGCGCTGGGCGCCGGCGTCGGCCAGACCATCATGCCCAAGGTCTCACGCTGGATGATCGACAGCTATGGCTGGCGCGGCGGATATGTCGGTATCGGCCTGATGGTGCTGATCATCGCCTTCCCGCTGCTCTTCCTGTTCGCCCGCCCGCCGGCCAAAGCGGCCTTGATCGACGGCGTGCCGGAAGCCGTGGTCGAAAAGATCGGCATGACCTTCGGCGAGGCGCTGAAAACCCGAGAGCTCTATCTCATCGTCTTTGCCATCATGCTCGGCTCGTTCTCGCTGATCGGCACCTTGCAGCATATGGTGCCCATGCTGCTGGAACGTCATTTCACACCCGGCCCGGCCACGACGGCGATATCGGTGGCATTCCTGGGCGTGGTGCTGGGCGAATTCACCACCGGTTTTCTGGTCGACCGTATCAACAGCTCGAAGATCATCCTGCCCTATTTCGTCCTGGCCCTTGTCGGCGTCCTGCTGGTCCATTCGACGACCGACGGCAATATATTGCTGGCCGGCGCCTTGCTGATGGGCCTGGGCTTGGGTTGCGAGGTCGGCCTCAACGCCTATCTCGTGTCGCGTTATTTCGGTCTGAAATCCTTTGGCACCCTGTACGGCCTGACCTTCGGCGCCAGCAATTTCGGCATCGGCATTGGCATCTTTCTGATGGGCTGGCTGCGCGATCTAACGGGCAGCTATGACGTCACCTTATGGGTGGTCGGCGTGACGATGACGCTGGCCATCCTGTGCGTCCTGCTGCTCGGACCCTTCCGTTATGCCAAGGGCAATAGCCTGGCGGGCGTGAAAAAATAATTTCCCTTAACGAGGAATTTATGCCATAATGTGTTGATCCATATAGACGAAGTCAGTCCGCGCATGCCAGACGCCGCGATTTTGTCAACCTTGCCAGGGTTTTCCCGGCTTGGGGAATTTCAGGGAGTGCCGCTTAGAGATGCGCGATATCAGGGAAACGAAAAATGTATTGATCGCCGGCGGCGGTTTGGCGGGGCTGTGCGCCGCCGTCGCGTTGCGGCAGGCCGGTTGCCAAGTATCACTGGTCGAGGCTGAGCCGAAATTGCAGGCTCTCGGTGCCGGCCTCAGCATGAATGGCGCCTCGCTACGCGCGCTGGGACAGTTGGGGGTCCTCGACAAGGTTGTGGCGGAAGGCTTCTGCCACGATGTCCGCCGGCTCTTCAAAGCCGATGGCACGCTCGATTTCACCTCGGACAGCAAGCGCATTTTCGGTAAAGACGTGCCCAATGGCGGGGCTATACTGCGGCCGGTTTTACACCGTATCCTGCAGGACCGTGCCGTAGCACTGGGCGTGAATATCCGGACCGGCCTGCGTGTCGAAGGCGCCACCGATATCGCCGGCGGCAGCGTGCGTCTGTCCACGGGCCAGATCGAAAGCTACGACCTTGTCGTCGGCGCCGACGGCTTTCATTCGACCCTGCGCCACCAACTCTTCCCCGATGCCCCGGAATCGCGTTTCACCGGCCAGGGTTGTTGGCGCGCCGTGGTGTCGCGTCCGGCCGATGTAACCGGTGCCTGCACCTTCGTCGGGAACCACAAGGTCGGCGTCAATCCGGTATCGCAGGCGCAGATGTATATGTTCCTGCTCGAAAACCTCGAAGAAGATGTCTGGGTGCCGCAAGACCAATGGTTGCCGAAACTGAAGGGTCTGCTGGACGGCTTCGGCGGCATCATCGCCGGCGTACGCGCCGAATTGAGTGAACAATCGCACATCAATTACCGGCCGTTGCGCGCCCATGTCGTGCCCGATCCATGGTATCGCGGCCGCTTCCTGCTCATCGGCGACGCCGTCCACGCCACCACGCCCCACGCCGCCTATGGCGCAGGCCTGGCGTTCGAGGACGCCATTGTGCTCGGCGAACTGATCGGCGCCGGCCTCCCGCTCGACGACGTTTTTCGCCGCTTCATGGAACGGCGTTTCAACAAGTGCCAGGCCGTCGTCAACGGCTCGCTGCATATCGGCGAAGTCGAGATCCACCATGGCTCGGTCGATGAATACCGCGCTGCGTGGGATGCCGTGCAAAGCGCCGTCCTCCAGCCGGTTTGAGCGCCATGTCCAAGATTTTTGCCAGCCCTGAAATGGCGCTTGCCGGCGTCCTGTTCGACGGCATGACGATCATGTCCGGCGGCTTCGGCCTGTCCGGCAATCCGGAAAACCTGATCCCCGCCATTCAAGCAGCGGACGTCAGGGACCTCACCATCATTTCCAACAATTGTGGCGCCGACGGTTTCGGCCTGTGGATGTTGCTCAACAACGGCCAGATCAAAAAAATGATCAGTTCCTACGTCGGCGAGAACAAGCTGTTCGAAAGCCTGTATCTGTCGGGAAAGCTGGAATTGGAATTAAATCCGCAGGGCACCCTGGCCGAACGTATTCGTGCCGGCGGCGCCGGTATTCCGGCCTTCTATACACCGACCGGCGTTGGCACGGTGGTCGCCGAAGGCAAGCCGGTCGAAGTCTTCGACGGCAAATCCTATGTCCGCGAAACCTGGCTGAAGGCCGATCTCGCCATCATCAGGCGTGGAAGGCCGATCCTGAAGGCAATCTCGTTTATCGCAAGACCGCACGCAATTTTAACCCGGTCATGGCCACGGCGGCCACGGTCACCGTCGTCGAAGTCGAAGAGATCGTCGCGGCTGGCGAGCTTGACGGCGACGCCATCCATACGCCCGGCATCTACGTCAATCGCATTATCCAGGGCGCACATTACGACAAGCGCATTGAAAAAGTCACGACACGCCAAAGGGAAGATGCCTGATGCCGTGGACCCGCGAACAGATCGCCGCCCGTGCTGCACAGGAAATCCGCGACGGCTTCTATGTCAATCTCGGCATCGGTATCCCGACCCTGGTGGCCAACTATCTGCCGCCGGGCCTCAAGGTGACCTTGCAAAGTGAAAATGGCATGCTCGGCATGGGCCCCTTCCCTTACCCCGATGAGGTCGATCCCGACCTGATCAATGCCGGCAAGCAGACCATCACCGAATTGCCGAGCACCAGCTATTTCTCCTCGTCCGACAGCTTCGGCATGATCCGCGGCGGCCATATCGACCTGTCGGTGCTGGGCGCCATGGAAGTGTCGGAAGATGGCGACATCGCCAACTGGATGATCCCCGGCAAGGTGGTCAAGGGCATGGGTGGCGCCATGGACTTGGTGGCCGGG
>FSSX01000182.1_pt1 | contig 7540 bp, 4 predicted proteins | sample 1637051 | NCBI WGS metagenome assembly FSSX01 (sample SAMEA3914819, study PRJEB12502) | metagenome | biome: forest; material: soil | place: Canada | collected 2010-06-26 | depth 0.3 m
CGGCCGAGGTGGCGACCGATCCCATGCCGCCTAACATCTCCGACGGCTTCGTTATCCTGAAGGAAAAGAAGGAATGGCCGAAGGATGTCAAAGCCAAGGCCGATGTCGTTCAACGAATCGAAGATCGCACAAATGGCCTCATCGGTCAGTCTTACGAGTTAAGCCAGCCGATCCAGCTTCGTTTCAACGAACTGATCGCGGGGGTGCGCGGCGACGTCGCGATCAAACTCTATGGCGATGACCTCGACAAGATGGGCGCCTCGGCGGCAAAGATCGTCAGCGCCCTGCAAGCCATACCCGGCGCCGCCGACGTCAAGGCGGAACAGACGGCGGGGTCTCCCACGCTCGATGTGCAATTCGACCGCACCGCCATCGCGCGATATGGCCTGACCGTCGAAGAGGTAGCCGACACGGTGGCGGTGGCGATGGCTGGGCGTGAAGCTGGCCTCGTTTTCGAGGGTGACCAGCGCTTCGACATCGTCGTCCGTGTGCCGCAAAGCACGCGCAACGATCTGGACGCCTTCAAGGCGCTGCCAGTCATGTTGCCTGAAGATGGTGGACACGCCAGGGGCTCGGTGCCGCTTTCTCAGGTGGCGCAGTTCCGCTTCACGGAAGGTCTCAACCAGATATCCCGCGAGAACGGCAAGCGCCGCATCGTCATCCAGGCCAATGTGCGCGGCCGGGATGTCGGCTCGTTCGTCACAGAAGCTCTTCCCAAGGTCGAAGCCGTCGCCCTCCCGACAGGCTCTTTCCTGGAATGGGGCGGTCAATTCCAGAACCTGAAGGCGGCGTCCGATCGCCTGATGATCGTGGTGCCGATCTGCTTCATCGTCATCTTCGTTCTTCTCTACCTCGCCCTTGGCGGGCTCGGGCGGGCGATCTCCGTCTTCGCGGCCGTCCCGCTTGGCTTGGCAGGCGGCGTCTTTACCCTGGCCTTGACGGGCATCGCCTTCTCCGTCTCGGCGGCCGTAGGCTTTATCTGTTTGTCGGGTGTGGCCGTCCTCAATGGCCTGGTGGTCATGACCAGCATCCGCGCACGCCTGGAGGCCGGGATGGAGCTTACCCAGGCCATCATAACGGGCACCATGGAACGCGTGCGTCCCGTTATCATGACAGGCCTCGTCCCGGCCATCGGCTTTATACCGATGGCCATAGGGACAGGTACCGGCGCGGAGGTACAGAAGCCTCTGGCAACCGTCGTCATCGGCGGTCTCCTAACGGCAACCGTGCTGACACTTCTCGTCCTGCCGGCCATCACGCAGGTCATATTGAGCTTAGGGGCACGCTTCAAGCCGCGCCGCGGCTTGCCGGCCGCGAGCGAGACACTCGCTGAATAACCGACGCGTGCATCCCGCCCTGTGTGTCGGGATGCACGCCCTCTGTTGGGAAGGATATCCGTCAGGAGCCACGCGATTTGATCACGCTTGCGGCTGTGGAGGTGCTGACAACAGACAGCGGGCCGGGATGAGGCGTATCTTGTCCGCCTGCGGGAAGCGTCGCATTTTCAGCCATGTACCTGTGAAAGTGCCTGAAACGTGCCGTAGCACGCCAATCTGAAGCGAAACTGAAATTTTCGCTTATGCAGCAAATTAATTATTTGGTTAAACCACTGATTTGCAACAAAAATGTCACACCGTTCCAACTAAGTGTCATGTCATAAAACCATCGCTGAAACCATACTCTACTGTCACATCGCACTGCCATGAGCCGCCCCGCGGGGCTGCTTCGACGCACCATGCCCCGATCATTTTTCCATTGGGGTCTGTAGATCATGTCCATCGTCAAACGTCGCACCGCGCTGCTCCTGTCCACCGCCTTGCTGGCCGCCTTCGCCAGCCTGCCCACCTTCGCCCAAAATGCGGCTCAGGACGCCGCCACCGCCCAAACCACCGCCGCTCAAGACACGACGGACGTCGGCGACGCCACCATAAAGACCATCATCATCAAGGCCGAACGCTCGCTCGCGGCTGCCAACGCCCCGGCCAAGTCCTCCGTCGACGCCACCCAGCCGCAATCGATCATTTCGCGTCCCTATATCGAGCTGGCCGTGCCGGAAACCGGCGATTTCACCAATGTCGCCAATATCGCTCCCTCGGTCTCCGGCAACAGCGGCAATGGCGCCGGCTACTCCGACACCAAGATGGTGCTGCGCGGCTTCCAGGACGGCGAATACAATGTCACCTACGACGGCATCCCCTATGGCGACACCAATGACCCGACGCACCACTCCAACACCTTCTTCCCCGCCTCCACCATCGGCGCCCTGACGGTCGACCGCGGCCCGGGTGCCGCCGGTGACCTGGGTCAGGAAAACTTTGGTGGGGCTATCCACATGTTCTCCAACAAGGTCAGCGACGACTTCGGCTTTACCCAGAAGCTCAGCTATGGCAGCTTCAACTCCTGGCAGGCCGTGTCGATCCTGCAAACCGGCCACATCGAAGCCCTGCATGGCCTGAAGGTTCTGCTCAATCTCCAGGAACGCCACACCGACGGCGCGCTCAGCTATTTCAGCCTGAAGAGCGACAACCAGTCGATCAAGGCCGAACTGCCGATCAACGACAACTGGTCCGCTACCTTCCTGTTCACCCACAATATGAACTACAGCCACCAGCCCGATAACGACGGCATCACGCTGGGCCAGGAAGCCCTGTACGGCAAGGACTTCTACCTCAACAACGATCCGAACAGCCCCAACTACTATAATTACAACAACATCCTGAAACATACCGACTTCGGCTATCTCCGCGTCAATGGCGATCTTGGCAACGGCTTCACCGTCGAAGACACGCTCTACACCTACTTCTATTCCAACAAGACGATATCGGCGCTCGATGCCACCGGCGGCACGGTCAACGGCCCTGCCAGCGCCAAGCTGACCAATCCGGCCGGCGTCGACATCAAGGGTGTCATCGTCGTCGCCGGCGCCGGCGCCAATGACGTGCCCGGCTACGACAAGCTCAACCACTACGATGTCTCGGGCAACATCATCCGCCTCAACAAGCAATTCAGCTTCGGTACGCTGAAGGTCGGCGCGTTGACCGAAACCTCCGACACCAACCGCCACCGCTACGATCTTGACCTCGATTATCAGGGACAGGTCGGCAATGTGGTCCGCGACCCGCGCGAAAAGGCCTGTTCCGGTTCCGGCAACCCCGCCAGCCCGAACCAGGCCTGCCCGGTCGACGACAAATCGGTCCAAATCGAGGAAAATTCCTATTGGTGGCAATACCAGCTGTTCGGCGACTTCGTCTGGACGCCAACCGACAAGCTGACCGTCACCCCAGGCGTCAAGTACATCAACCTGATGCGCGGCGTCACCGGCAAGATCAAGTCAAAGCCACTGTCCTATGTCGCGCCCTATTCGAAGGAAAAGTACGACGCCACCCTGCCGTTCCTGACCGTGAACTACAAGCTTCAGTCCAACTGGTCGCTCTACGGCCAGTACGCCAAGGGCTTCCTAACGCCGTCGCTGAGCTCGCTCTATGTCAATAATGTCGACGCCAGCACGGTCGAGCCGGAAACCACTGTCAACTACCAACTTGGCACGGTCTATAACGGCCATAGCGTCTCGGTCGACGCAGACATCTACAAGATCGACGTCGATAACAGCTTCAAGTGCGACAACGACACCTGCGTCAATCTCGGCAAGGTTGCCTATAAAGGAGTCGAAGGCCAGGTCGCCTACAATTTCGACTTTGGCCTGACCGCCTTCGCCAACGCTTCGATCAACTCGGCCAAGGACAACCTGCCGACCAGCGCCACCTACAAGAAGACCATCGCCAAGGCGCCAAAAGGCACGGCGGCGATCGGTGGCATCTACAAGTCAGGTAACCTGAAGCTGGCCCTCAGTGAAAAGTGGATCGGCGAGCAGTGGGCCGACGGCGCCGAAACCGCGGCCTACCGCCTGAAGCCCTATGACACTACCAATTTCGCCGTTTCCTACGACTTCGGTCGCTTCGGCGCCAAGTTAGGTGTCGACAACCTGTTCGACCATCGTAGCACCACCAAGGTGACGATCAACGGCGTGGTCAGCAACTACAATACCGACCAATACTTCTTCCAGTCGCCGCGCAATGTCATGCTGACCGTGTCGGCCAAATACTAGAGCACTTCCCGACTAAGTGGACTCCACTTTTCGGATAAGAAGTGCGACAAAACAAATACTTAGAGCATTTCCAGATCAACCTGATCGGGAAATGCTCTAGTCAGACTGACTTTGATTTGAGACCCTTCACTTTCCTCTCTTCCTTTTCAAGGGGAGAGGCCGGGTGAGGGTTTCTTTCTCAAATCTGCCGCTTCCATTTCTCTTTGAGGCCATCCCCATGCTCAAATCCCTGCCCACCCTGGCCGCCATCCTGCTGCTCGCCTCCACCCAGGCCACGGCGCAAACCCCGGCCCCCACCAAAGCTCCCCCCGCGCTTGTCTTCCTCTCACCCGACCTCCTGAAGCCGCAAATGGTCCTGCCCGCGCCCTACGCCGAAGGCAGCCCGCAAGCCCTGGCGGAATTGGCTGAGGTCCGCGCCATCGTCGCCGCCGCGTCACCGGAACGCCACGCCCAGGCCGAGGCCGACAACGAAAACGAAAGCGCCGCCGTCTTCGCTGACGTCCTGCCGGGCTTCGACATTGCCAAATTCCCGGCCACGCAAAAGCTGTTCGACGAAGTCCGCAACGACGAAGACGCCGAAGCCAAGACGTTCAAGACCTATTTCGCCCGCAGGCGTCCCTATCAGGCCGATCCCACCATCGCGACCTGCGTCGAAGACAGCAAGAGGCCGACCAGCTACCCCAGCGGCCATGCCACGATGGGCTATTCCATGGCGATCGTGCTCGCCAATCTGGTGCCGACCAAGGCCGATGTCATCATGGCCCGCGCCCGTCTTTACGCTGAAAACCGCCTGGTGTGCGGCGTCCACTTCCGTTCCGACATCGTCGCCGGTCAGGTCCTGGGCACGCTCGTCGCCGAGCAGTTGCTGCAGGATCCGCGCTTCCATCAAGACTTTACCGCCGCCCAGGCCGAACTGACGGCAGCGGGCATCCAATAAATCATCGCCGGCGGGGCGACGTTCAACACGTGCAAGCGGCCGATGAGCCTCGCTTATCGGCCGCTTTGCGTTGCACGCCGGATGGCTGACATCTTGTCGTTCAAATCCTTGGACCAGATCACGATCAACGGCTCACGGTCCGGCAGCGATATCTTCCTGTTGCCCGACGGCGATCCGCTGCCATAACGCGTTCAAGTCGCGAAAACTACCGGACTATCCTGCACTTATCTTTTCGAACCGCATTACGCATCGCCTGACGGTCTGACCGGGCTAATATCCTGACGCCGCGCCATTCTGACCTAGATGTGGAGAGCGCTCGATGCCACGACAGATACTTTTCATCCAGGGCGCCGGTGAAGCCGTCTACGACCAATGGGACAACAAGCTGGTCGACAGCCTGCGCCAGGAACTCGGCAACGGCTACACCGTCCGCTATCCCTGCATGCCGAACGAGGCCGATCCGACCTATGCCGCCTGGAAACCCGCCTTGTTGAAAGAACTTGACGGCCTTGACGACGGCGCAGTCCTCGTCGGCCATTCGGTCGGTGGCACCATCCTGCTCCGGGTCCTCGCCGAGCAACCCCTGAAATTCACACCCGCCGCCCTTATGCTCATTGCGCCACCCTATATCGGCGACGGCGGCTGGCACAGCGACGACATGATGGCTCCTACATATTTCACCCGCTATCTGCCGGCCGGCCTGTCCATCTTCTTTTATCGCGGCGACGACGACCAAACCACACCTGCCGGCCACATTGCGCTGTACGCCAAGGATATCCCGCAAGCGATTATCCGCCCGCTGCCGCACCGTGATCATCAGTTGGGCAACGATCTCAGCGACGTCGCCCGGGACATCCTCGCATTGCCGGGTTAGGATTACGCCGCTTAACACGCATAAGAGTTTGAACGGGCGCAATCACGGCACAAGTACATTGCCGAAGTCATATCGGTCGGTGCCCGATCCGCCTGCCACAGGCAAGGTCATGGCCCGTCCGGCATTGGCGGCATCCTCGATCCGTGCCGTCATCCGGTATTCACCGGCCGGCATTTTGAGCGGCAAACACAGGTCGTTGGAGACGGTTTCTCCGGGTAGCACTGCGGCCAGAGCCTGGGGCGCTACCGCATCTGCACTGGCCGTGTTTGACTCTAGCCAGACATGCACCTTCCACCTTTCATACGACGGCGCGACCCCGTCATTGCGCAGGTCTAACTTTAGTTCTAACGGACACGAACCCGTTGTGCGATAAGCCACCGCGACCGGCACATAACGATAACCCGTGCGATTGCCGGCCTGGATCAGGGCCGCCTGTTGTTCAGGCGCCAGGTCGCTCCACTGGCGGACACTGAAATTGCCGTTGCCGATGGCACTGATGTGATAGTCCTCGACCTGCTTGGTGATACCGTCCAAGCCGGCTTCGAAAACCTTGGTCCAGCCATAGGATTCGACGATAAACGGCGCAGTCTTCCACCGCTCCAAAATCAACGGCTTGTCCTCGTCCGCCACGCCCTCCAACAGGCTGCCACCGAACATCAGCGCGCCCCAGCTATCCCGCCGCATACCGATCTTCGGTGACGCCTTAAGCGCGTGGACCAGAACCTCCTTGTCGTCGGTCATGGCCAGCAATTGCGTATGCGACATGGCGTCGATCATCGCATCTTCAATGGCGAACCGGCTGGCCTGCGTACCGCGCTCGGCGCCATGGATATTGACGCTTGGGTCGTCATACGGAAACTGCGACCAATGGTAGGCATTGGCCCCGGCCAGGTGGCCTTCGCCCCAGTTGCCGTAGCCGCGCAGATCGACCCAGGCGACGCGGGGATTACCGTCCCATTTGGCGCCGATCGCCTGCCACAGCTTGGCCCAGCGCTCGAGATAATAGGGATCGTTCCAGTCGGGGACGTAAACCTTGTCGACATGGCCGTAATTACCGGGATCGGCCTTCATCCAGAAGCCTTTGGCCAGGCGGTCCTTGACATAGCCGGGGACATCCAAACCATTATGACCGCTGCAGCAGGTATCCATCGGCACGACGCCGAAAGCGATGCGGTCGGCCGGCCCCAAAGTGGCAAGCTCTCGTTCCAACTTTGAGAAGTCGTATTGGCCTTCGGTCGGCTCCAGATCGGCCCAGGTCACCCGGACATAGTGCTCGGTCGATGGCGGCGATACCGGAATGATACCGGCTTCGTGCCAGCTATAGAAGCCCTGCATCGGATTGTGATCGATGACGGCGTTTGGATCGCCGGGCGGGACGGTGAGGGGCTGCCAGTCCTGTGCGGCCACCGGCGAAGCTAATACCAGCGTGGCTAATATCAGGCGTTTCATGGCTTCTCTCCCTGCCTGACATGACCACCGTACCCGTTTCGGGTCAAGGGGGCTTGCCCCTTTTGAAAAAGAAGCCGGCATTCCGAGGAATGCCGGCTCAAGGGGCCTCTGTCACCGGTCGGGCAAAACGGGTAAATGCCAGACGGGGGTTGATAACAGACGGCTAAACTCAGAA
>FSSX01000019.1_pt1 | contig 7529 bp, 5 predicted proteins | sample 1637051 | NCBI WGS metagenome assembly FSSX01 (sample SAMEA3914819, study PRJEB12502) | metagenome | biome: forest; material: soil | place: Canada | collected 2010-06-26 | depth 0.3 m
GCTCTACCGTGATCCGGCGCAAGTTTGAAGGCATTTTGATAGCCGTGCCGAAAAGCACAGGATTTTTGTCGTACCAACGGCCCTGCATATTGACCTCACTTCCGCCCACCCTGCGAAGCGGGGAGGGTGGCGCGAAGCGCCGGGCGGGGCCCTTTATAGAAGTCGCAACCCGAGGCCGTAGCTATGAGCGGAAATAGATGTCGTTCGGTGTTGGGGACAAATTCCAAAGCCACATTTTCTTTTTATATATTTTGCCGAATATCTTAAGTCTGTATCCGATGGTTCCCCAACCCACCGCTCAATGTCCCTGATCGAAACCCTGCGACATCACACGCGCGCTCAATACGAAGCGCTCAATCAGCATCCGCTTCTGGCCGGCCTGTCGGATGACAGGCTGACTCTCGACGACTTTCACCATATCCTGCTGGCCTTCGACGCCTACTATACCCATGCGGAAGCCGCCTGTTTCGCTGGGTGGCCCGAGCACGCCCCCAACGCACCGGTCCTGGCCTGGCTGGCCTCGGACCTCGCGCAACACCGTCTCGACAGCTGGGCCGACCGCGTCGTGTTCAGCCATCCGCCACTCGATACGCCGTCGAAAATGGCCGGCTATCTCTATGTCAAGCAGGGCTTTACGCTGGGCGGCCAGACCATCAGCAAGCACGTCGAACGCCAACTCGCGCTCATTCCGCATATCGATCAATGGTTCTTCGCCGGCTATCATCACGACAATGGCCGGCAATGGAAGCTGTTCGTCGAGGTTGTCGACGGCCTTGACTTTCATCGCGAAGATGTCGTCGCCAGCGCCTCTCAGTCCTTTGAAAACCTCGCCTGGTTTTGCGATTCCGTCGTCCAGCTTAGGCAATCCTCGACGCTTGAAACTCCCGATCCGCGACTGCAAGCTTGACGCAGGGCCGCCTTCGTCGCACCCTGTCGTTTCACAGGAAACGGGGGAACGCCGGATGGACAGCGCAAAAAAAGTCGGGCTTTGGGACATCGTCCTGTACGGCACGGCCATGAATTTCGGCATTCGCTGGCTGGCGACCGGCGCCAAGACCGGTCCGGTCGCCATACCGATCTGGATCGCCGCGGCCGTGCTCTTTCTGATACCCCTGGTCATGGCGACCACGGCCCTGTCGAAGCACTTCCCCGAAGAAGGCGCCATCTATGCCTGGACGCGCAAGACACAAGGGCCGTTCGCCGGCTTCATGTGCGGCTGGCTCTACTGGGCATGTAATCTGCCCTATTTCGCCGGTCTCCTCATCTTTATCGTCAGCCTGCTGGCGCCGGTGATAGGTGGCGACCTCGGCCACTGGATCGCCCAGCCTCTCGGCACCTTTGCCCTGTCCTCCCTGATCGTGCTGGCCGTCAGTGTCATGCACGCCGCCGGCATCGGCGTCGGCAAATGGGTGCCGATCATCGGCGCCGTCGCCTCCTTTATCATCCTGTCCTTCCTGGTATGGGCCGGGATCACGCTGTCGGCGCGTTTCGGTTCGGCCACCAACTTCGCCACCGCGCAATATCTCCCCAAGCTCGATGCCAATGGCGCCATCCTGTGGTCGACCATGGTCTTTGCCTATGGTGGCGCCGAGGGCGTGGCCCTGCTGCGCAACCAGGCCAAGGGCGGCGCCCCGCAAATCGCCCGCGCCCTGGTGTTGATCGGCGTCTTCCTCGCCCTGGCCTATACGCTGGGCACCGCCGGCATGCTGATGATCCTGCCGCAAGATCAGGCGTCACGTCTCGCCGGCCTGCCCGACGCCATGCAGGTCGCCTTGCAAAAACTCAAAGCGCCGGCCCTGCAGCCGTGGCTGCTGATCGGCCTGGCGAGCACCATGCTGGGTGGTTTGAGCGCCTGGTTCGGCGCGGCGGCCCGCCTGCCGTTCGCCGCCGGCCTCGATAAATCCATGCCGGCCGTGCTCGCCAAGCTTGACCCGAAGACCGGCGCTCCGACCACCGCCATCTGGGGCCAGGCCGTCCTGGTCATCGCCCTGCTGGCGCTCAGCCAGGCCGGCGCGACCGTCGCCGCCGCCTACGACTATATCAACGCCATGAGCGTTCTCTCCTACACTCTGCCCTACCTCTTCCTGTTCGTTGCCTGGCTGATCATCGGCGGCAGCTGGAAGGCGATGCTGGGCTTCGCGGTCGCCCTCAGCGCCATTCTCTGCAGTCTGGTCCCCAGCCCCGATGCGGCCGACGGCTTTATGGCGACGGTCAAACTGGCCATCGCCGCCGGTGTCATGATCGGTGCCGGCGTCATCATCTATGTCATCGGCCTGCTGCGCCAGCCCAAGGAGACCGCGTGAGCGACACCCACACCCCCGCGCCAAAAGCCCCGGTCACCGCGCCGGCTTCATGGTACGTCGATCCCGCCATGTGGCTCCTCGAACGCCAGGCCATCTTCGCCGATAACTGGCAGTTCCTCACCTTTGAGACCGAACTCGCTGAGCCACGAGCCTGGCGCGCTGATACCCTGGCCGGCTTTCCCGTCATCGCCGTCCGCGGCGAAGACAGTGTCATCCGCGCCTTTCACAATGTCTGCCGCCACCGCGCCGGCCCCCTGGTCAAGGAAGACTCAGGCGTCTGCGACGGCATGCTGACCTGCCAATATCACGGCTGGAAATACATGCTGGACGGCCGCCTGCGCCTGGCGCGAGATTTCGGCGTCGCCAGCGATTTCGACCCGCGCGACTTCGGCCTGTTCCCGGTTCAGGTCGCTATTTGGCGCGGTCTCGTCTTTGTCGGCATCGGCGACAACCTGCCGGACTTTGCCAGCCAGATGGAGCCATTGGATGCGCGCCTCGCCGATGCCGACTGGTCCGGCCTGAAGGTCGGCTTGCGTCGTCACCACGTGCTGAACTGCAACTGGAAGACCTATGTCGAGAACTACCACGAGGGCTATCACGTCCCGGCCATGCATCCGGGCCTCGATGCCGAAATCCAGTCGGCGCTCTATAAGGTGACGGTCGAGGGCAGGGTGGTCCTGCACGACGCACCGCCGAAATCCAGCGACGCCGTCTATGATGGTCTGTGGGGCTGGGTGTGGCCCAATATCGGCATCAATGTCTATCAACGCGGCCTGATGATCGAGCGCATGTCGCCGATCGGTCACCTCCAGACGCGCCTCGACTACCTGTACCTGACCCCAGACGGCGAGGCTGTCTCCGCCGAAACCCTGGCCATGTCGGACCAGGTGACCGCCGAAGACATCTGGATCACCGAACGCGTTCAGGCGAACCTGAATGCCGGCGTCTATCAGACCGGCCGCCTGTCGCCGAAGCACGAAGTGGCGGTGGCGGCGTTTCAGGATTGGGTGCGCGCGGCCCTCAATCTATAAGGTGAGCGTGGCAAATTGCCGCCCCGCTTGTAAGGAAGCGATATAATGCCGGCGCCACGAAGCATCTCGCCGCAAATAACCTGCTGAATTAAAACGACAAGCTTACACCGCGATCTAAATATCCATAATCCGAAGAACACCGTTGTAACGATTATTTACGATTAGCAGCTTAGCCTTCCTTTAGAGGACAGGGAGCTCTTCGTGCTGTGGCGTAAATTACGGCAATATTGCGTACAGACCGGCGGCAATGTCTCGCTGGTTTTCGGCTTGTGCGTCATACCGCTGACCTTTGCCGTCTGCGCCGCCATTGAACTTTTCAGCGCGTCCAACGAACGCGCCTCGCTGCAAAATGCCGTCGATGCCGGCGCTCTGGCCGGCGCGGCGCGCTTGTCGGTCGCCAGTTCTACCCGCACCGACAATGTCAGCTCTGCCGCCATGACGGTGGCACAACAGGTCCTTACCGACGCCCATATCGCGACCAGGGTGACGTTCGAGGTCACCTTGGAAAACAACGATCAGGCGGTGACGGTCGTGGCCCACGCCGACCATAAGGCCCTGATCGGCTTCGACGGCTTCGGCAACCAGGCGCTGAACGCCCGGGCGACGGCCGAAAGTCTGAATGCCGTGCCTTTGTGCATCCTGCAAACCGGTTCAGGCGGCATCAGCGTCCGCAACACGGCGCGCATCCGTGCCACCGGCTGCGCCGTCCATGCCAACGCCAATGTCGCGGTCGACAGCAGCGCCATGATCCAGGCCGATCGCGTCCAGGCCGTCGGCACGCTCAGTGGTCCGATCGTGCCGACAGGCAATGCCGGTGCCATGCCGATCGACGATCCGTTCTCGGACATGAACCTCAATCCCCCGAAGGATTGCGCCGGCAAGGCCGAGAAGGTCGACATCAGAAAAAGTGGAATACTGGTCCTGGCACCGGGCGTTCACTGCGAAGAAATAGAGATCGACAATAACGCCGTCCTGCAATTGCAGCCGGGCGAACATTATTTCATGGACGATCTCAACGCCAACGACAACGCCGTCATTCAGGGTGACGACGTCGTCCTGGTCTTCGGCTCGACGAAGAAGATCAAGTTCGCCGACAAGGCCGCAGTCAGGCTGAGCGCGCGCAAGACCGGCCCGTTCGCCGGCTTTCTGATCGTTACGTCGCGTGACAACCACGAAATTTTCACCATCGCTTCGGACAATGTCAGCAAACTCCTGGGGACCATCTATATTCCGAACGCCGAACTGGATGTGGACACCTCGGGCAATGTCGCGCAGGACTCGGCCTGGAGTATTATCGTTGCCAATTCGCTGAAACTGACCCAGAACCCTGTTCTAGTCATCAACACCGGCTATGTCGGTTCCGGCGTGCCGGTACCGCAGGGTGTCGGGCCGGGCACCGGTGCGCCCAAGCTGTCGCGATAACCGCCATACGGCCGTTGCTGTCGTGCATATTTTAAAAAAATGCGGTTGTCATTATTTTAGTCTGTCTTTGGTAAGATATACCCAGGAACCATCAAGGGGATATCGAGAGTGGTGCGGCGTTCAGACTATAAAACTCAAGGTGGATTGAATCGGAGCTTTTTCAGCCGGTTGATGGCGCATTCCGGGGGCAATGCCGTCCTGCTGTTCGCCCTGTCGGCCTTCGTGATCATCATCGCCATCGGCAGCGCCATCGACATCGCCCGCATCATCACCACCCGCAAACACATGCAGGATGCGGCCGATGCCGCACTGCTGGCCGTCATGATCAAGAGCAATACGACCACCCAGGATCAGCGCACGACCGCCGCCGCCCTGGCTTTTGACAGGAACTTTACCGACCCCTCGGCCTACGGCATCAAGAAGGTCCTGACCAATACAGCTACCGGTGCGACGGTCAGCCAGACCTACGCCATCAATGGCAAGATAACGAGCTATTTCGGCGGCTTTATCGGCCTCGACCATTATAACATCAATGTCCTGGCCAAGGCCGAATCCCAGATGCAGACCTCGGAAATCGCCCTGGTCCTCGACACGACCGGCTCGATGGCCGACTCCAACAAGATGACCAACCTGAAGTCGTCCGTTGATAGCGTCCTAGCCGGCCTGCTCAACACCTCCGGCGTCAATGCTTCCAATACCAAGGTCGCCATCGTCCCGTTCAATACCCAGGTCAAGATCGCCCAGGGCACGGCGCTCACCTATGTCGATTACGGTGCCGAAACCATGAGCGAGGGCTGCAGCGGCATCAGCGGCGCTGTCTGCACGGCATCATGGGATGTCTATGACAATATCTGCAACAGCCTGACCGATCAGACCTCCTGCCGCGCCAGCGTCCGGGGTTGGTACAGCGCTGTTAAGGGTAGTGACGGCGCTACCTATACAACCGTGACCTTCAAGGCCAATGCCAACGGCAATACGGTCACCATGACCGATGTCTACAAGACCATGTCGACGACAACCGCGGCCTACAGCTATACCGACGAAACCGGCGTTCACAATGTCGCCGCCGGCACGTCGTCCAGCACGAGCTACTATAGCACGTCGACCAGCACGGCGTCGGGCACGGGGGGCTTGGGTGTGGCGCCGGCGGCAACGGGTTATACGGCCATCGGTAACGGCGCCCTCATCTATAATGTCAGCAACAGTATCGGCTTCGGCGCGGTCAATACCAAGACGACCATCTCAACAGTCAACGGCCGTTCGCGCACCTATATCTTTCCCGCCCATGCCGATACCAAGACGGCCTGGACCGGTTGCGTCGTCGACCGCACCAAGCCCTACGACACCCAGGTGACAGCGCCGACGACCCTGATCGCGGCGACCCTCTATCCCGCGCGAGTTTGCGCCTCCACCGCCTTGAAACCTGTTCAGGCCTTGAGCACCAACATCGCCACCGCCCGCAGCTTCGTCCAGACCCTGACGCCAGGCGGCAACACCAATATCACCATCGGCGTCCAGTGGGGCATGGAAGTCCTGTCCCCGACCGATCCGTTTACCGGCGGCGTCAAATTCAACGACCCGCTGACCCACAAATACATGATCGTGGTGACCGACGGCCAGAACACCGCCAACCGCGACTATACCAGTTCCAATCCGGCTAACGCCGTCAATATCGACCCGCGCACCGCGCTCGCCTGCACCAATGCCAAGGCTCAGGGCATTACCGTCTTTGTCGTCAAGGTCATCGAAGGCAATTCCGACATGCTGCGCGCCTGTGCCACGCGTTCTGACTATTTCTACGACCTGTCCAGCGCCAGTCAGCTCAACACGGCCTTGAGCGCCGTCTTCGAAGCCATCAAGAAGACTCGCCTGACACAATAGCGTGCAACCGCCGCGACAGAGATTGACCTGATACGCGTTTACCTTATTGTTTCCTTATCGTGTCGGGGGCACGTTCGGGGGAAATCAGGAGAAACGCCATGGTCAAGATTTATGATGTCCGTACACTCGATCGCGTCGACATGGACGCTGAGGGTCAAGTAGGTGCCAATCCCGGCGTATCGCTGCTCAGTGATGGCACCTATGTCGTCGCCTGGACCGGTACCGTGGGCGTTACAAGAACCCTTTATACTCAGCATTATGACGCCACCGGGGTCAAGATAGGCGACCCTGCCGTCCTGACCTCCGGCTCGGCTCACTTGGGCAACGTCGTCGCGCAGACTGGCGGCGGCTACATCGTCGCCTACACGGCAGACGACGGGCTTCATGTTCAGAAATACGATAATACGGGCGCGGCCGTCGGGGCGGCGTCACCGCCGCCGACCGGTGCGGACGACTTTGATTTCAAGGGTGTCTTCGCTCTTTCCGATGGCACCTTTGTCGTCGTTCGCGAGCATGTCGTGCCGGTGTACGAATCCGGCAATGTGATCGGCTACAGTTACTTCGAAAACCTGGCGCATTACGATAGCGCGGGCGCGCTGACCGGCTCGACCGGTTTCGGCGATCATCGCAGCGACGCGGACGTTACGGTCCATCCCGCGACATTTAGCGTCGACGACCAGGGCCGTCTTGTCATGCAATATGTCCAGACCGAGTATGACGTGGGCGCTGTTGATCACACCATTACACAGCTGGTTGATCTCGGAACCGCCACCGTCACATCCGCGCCCGCAACCCATCAGGATCTGCCTGACGGCGGTTATGTCGATATCTTCGTGTCCGTGATGGACGGATCGCCGGGCCTCCTCCAGAACGTCAAGGCCCTGACCGACCA
>FSSX01000048.1_pt1 | contig 7445 bp, 6 predicted proteins | sample 1637051 | NCBI WGS metagenome assembly FSSX01 (sample SAMEA3914819, study PRJEB12502) | metagenome | biome: forest; material: soil | place: Canada | collected 2010-06-26 | depth 0.3 m
GCCTATCAATGGGGATGGCAGCATTCGGCCACCCTGCCCTATGAGCTGCGCGAGCGGAATTCGTTGAAGAACGAGGACTGGAGCCTGCTGGAGCCGGATCTGGCGGCGGCGGATGCGCGGGCGAAGGCGCGGTTCGGCACTGATGTCGTTTGGGCGACCAACAGCCATATGAGCGCGGTGCATCTGGAATTTCCGGCGCTGAAGGTGAAGGGCCGGCGGTTGTTTACGCTGGATGACCCGAATGACGAGTTGACGCGGTTTGTGGTGGCGCGGCAGCAGTGGGGTCTGGATATCGATACCCTGGTGAAGAGCCATGCCGGCAAGGGCGTGATGCTGGCGGTGCTGGAGCCCTCGTATCTTTATCATGAGCCCGAGCAGGTGGCGATGTATCAGCGGCTGTGCGAGACCTTCGACCAGGTCGAGCCGTTCAAGGTGGTGAGTTTGCCGCCGTACAAGATGGCGATCGATTTTTATACGGCGCGGGTGCGGGATAAGCCCTTGGCGGCGATGGAGGCGGGGGGGTGTCCGTTCTTCCCGCAGGTCTATATCGCCCATCCGGAACGTGGCGACTTTATCGGCAAGCACGATCAGTCGCAGTTTTTTGGCGTGGCGGCCGATGTACAGGGCGTCAAGGCGGTCGATATCCTGTTGGACGGCAAGGTGGCGGTGGCGGCGAAATATGGCGTCGATGACGTGAATTATCATGTGCCGGCGCTTTTGAAGTACGATCCCAACTGGCCGAAGCTGCAATATACTTTTACGTTTCCGGAGGGGTCTCTGGTGCCGGGAGAGCATGTGCTGACGGCGCGGGCGACGCGGACGGATGGCACGACGGTGGAGAGTGGGCCTAGGACGTTGTACGTCAAAAAGTGATGGGGTTTGGGGCCTGAGGCCCCAAGACTTTCCTTACTCCATAAAAAGAGCCCGGGGCCAAAGGCCCCAGGCTTTTTTATGGAATGAAGAGAAGACCTGGGGCCTCGGGCCCCAGACCCCGGTCCTTTTAGCCGAAACGGCCACCGATGTAATCACCCGTCTTGTCGACCTTCGGCTTGACGAACAGCTCGTCCGTCGGGCCGAACTCGATCATCTTGCCGAGGAACATGAAGCCGGTATAGTCCGACAGACGCGCCGCCTGCTGCAGATTGTGCGTCACGATGACGATCGTGTAGTCGCGCTTCAATTCTTCCAGCGTGTCTTCCAGCTTGGCGGTCGAGATCGGATCCAAAGCCGAGGCCGGTTCGTCGAGCAACAGGATTTCCGGGTCGACGGCAATACCGCGCGCCACGCACAAACGCTGCTGCTGTCCGCCCGACAACCCCAGGCCCGACTTGTGCAGCTTGTCTTTCACTTCGTCCCACAGGGCCGCGCGCTTGATCGAGCGCTCGACGATCTCATCGAGCTCGGCCTTCGACTTGCTGCTGTGCAGACGGACGCCGAACGCGACATTGTCGTAGATCGACATCGGGAACGGCGTCGGCTTCTGGAACACCATGCCGATACGGGCGCGCAGGGCGACGACATCGACCTTGGGGCCGACGATGTTCTCGCCTTCGAACAGAATTTCACCCTCGGCACGTTGCCCCGGATAGAGGTCATAGATGCGATTGATCGTGCGCAACAAGGTCGACTTGCCGCAACCCGACGGCCCGATCAGTGCCGTGATGGCGTTCTTCTTCACCGGCAAGTCAACGCCAAACAGCGCCTGGTTTTGATGATAGAAGAAGCTGAGCTTCTTGGCTTCCAGCACCAGGCTGTCGGCCGGCGGAGGGGTGATGACGCTCTGGAAATCGGCGGACGTGGTGTCGGTCATGAGAGGTCTCTGTTAATGATGTTGCTTGTCGCGGGCAAGCCAGCGACCGAGAATGTTGATGGCGAGAACTGCCACGGCAACCAGCAGCGCGCCGGCCCAGGCCAGCTTGTTCCAACTGGCATAGGGGCTGAGAGCAAAATTGTACATGGCCACCGGCAGGCTGGGCATGGGCTGGGACATGTCGGGATTAAAGAACTGATTGCTCAGGGCCGTGAACAGAAGCGGCGCCGTTTCACCCGAGATGCGGGCGAAACCCAACAAACCGCCCGTCAGGAGACCGGCGCCGGCAGCCTTCCAGATGATCTTGCGGATGGTGACGAATTGCGAGGCGCCCAGGGCCATACCGGCTTCGCGCAAGGCGTTTTGTTGCAGGTTGAGGATGTCTTCGGTCGTCCGGGTCACAACCGGCGTCGCCAGGATGGCCAGGGCGACCGCACCGGCCCAACCGGAAAAATGCCCCAGCGAAAGAGGGTTGTGCCAGGAGCCGATCTTGGGATTGACGAGAATTTCGTAAACAAACAAGCCGATCAGGATCGACGGCGCCGACAGAAGCACATCGTTAAGGAAACGAACGGCATGACCATAGGCGGTGTCGCCACCGATTTCAGCCAGCCAGGTGCCGGCGAGTATGCCAACCACCAGGGCCATGACCATGCCCAGTCCGCACATCATGATCGAACCGACGATGGCGTTGCGCAGGCCACCGGGCGAATCCGGTGCCGGCGTGTCCTGAGTAAAGATTTCGAGGTTCATGCCGCCGATGCCCTGAGAGAACAGCGACCACATGATCAATCCAAGGGCAAACAGGGCAATAACAGTGGCCAGGATGCACAGGCTGACGAAAACGGTATTGCCGAATTTGCGGCGATCGGCGCGGGTAATCATATCGGCTTCCCCTTAGTAGCGTTGCGACGACAGCAGCCAGCGAGCGATCGCCAGGACTGTGAAAGTGATCAGAAACAGGACGAGACCGAGGGCAATCAGGGCCGAGGTATGCATGGCGGTCGTCGCTTCGTTGAATTCATTGGCGATCGTCGACGCCAGGGTCGAGCTCGAGTCGAACAGCGACTTCGGGAAGCGGTGCGAATTACCGATGATGAAGGTGACCGCCATGGTTTCACCCAAGGCGCGGCCCAGACCCAACATGACGACGCCGATCATGCCCTTTTTCACGTAGGGGATGATGACCGAAGTCACGACTTCGAATGGCGTGGCGCCGACACCGAAGGCCGCCTCGCGGACCTGGGGAGGAATGGAACGGAAAAGTTCGCGGAACACGGCGGCCATATAGGGCAGTACCATGATGGCGAGGATGATGGACGCCGTCAGCACATTGGCGCCGTTGGGCACGCCGGCCGTGAGCATTTGCAGCAGGGAACCCGGCTTGGCGGCCATCATCAGAGGCAACTGCACATGCTGGGCAAAGAAGGGGGCGAAGACGAACAAACCCCACATGCCGTAAACGATCGACGGAATGCCCGCCAGCAGTTCGACCGCCGTGGACAAGGGTTGAGCGATACTCTTCGGACAGAACTGGGTGAGAAAAACGGCGATGCCAATGGCGATCGGCAAGGCAATGAGCAGGGCGAGGAAGGAAGAGATTATGGTGCCGACGATCGGGCCAGCGGCGCCGTAAACTTCGGTAACCGGGTTCCAACTGGTGGCCCCGCAGATGGCGTTCGCCGCCGGGTGCGGGTTTTGGAAGGTGGCGCAGCCCTCGCCGAATTCAATAAAGAAGTTGATGCCGAACTTGTGCAGGGCGGGCCAGCCGCCGACCAGAAGAGCGACGATGATACCGCTCAGGGTCAGAAGCAAAAGGGTCGCAGCGGCGAAGGCTACCCAACGGAAGATCGGATCTGTCGGATCGTACCGGCGCGTTTTGATGACAGCTGACATGGATTATATCCCCTTTTAGTCGTCCATATCCGGCTTGGGCGCCAGACACAAGTCAGGGCGAGGTCATACCTTTTAGGTCCAACCTCGCCCTTTGCCTTAGTGTAACCGAAGCTTAGGGGTTCGGCGAGGTGTAGACCGGGGCGCCGTTCGACTTGATATTGTCGGCCCACTGCTTGCGCATCATGGTCTTCACGGCAGCCGGGAGCGGCACGTAGAAGAGATCGCTGGCGTTGAAATCACCCGACTTGTAACCGTAGTCGAAGAACTTCAGGACGGCGGCAGCCTTGGAACCGGCCGGTTGATCCTTGTAGATCAGGATGAAGGTGGCGCCGGTGATCGGCCAGGCATTGGCGCCCGGCTGGTTCAGAACCAGCAGATAGTTGCCGGGGGCATGAGCCCAATCGGCGCCGGCAGTCGCGGCCTTGAAGGCGGCGGCGGTCGGCAGAGGCCAGGTGGCGTCGTGCGAGGCGACCAGGGCGTAGTTGATGCCGGTCTTCATGACATAGGCGTATTCGACATAACCGATGGAACCGGCCGTACCGCGAACCAGGGCAGCAACGCCGTCGTTCTTGGCGCCACCGACGCCGACAGGCCATTCGACGGTATCATTGGCGCCGACCTTGTCTTTCCATTCCTGGCTGGCAATGCCGAGGTAGGAGGTGAACAGGAAGGTCGTGCCCGACCCGTCGGAACGGTGAACGACGGTGATCGGCAGGGCGGGGATTGCCATGCCCGGATTGTACTTGGCGATGGCCGGATCGTTCCACATGGTGATCTTGCCCATGAAGATGTCGGCGAGCGTGGCGCCCGACAGCTTCAGCTTGCCGGTCGGGATGCCGGGGACGTTGATCGCCGGGACGACGCCGCCGATGACGGTCGGGAACTGATACAGACCATATTGGTCAAGTTCGGCTTGTGTCAGCGGCTTGTCGGAGGCGCCGAAATCGACAGTCTTGGCTTCGATTTGCTTGATGCCGCCGCCGGAACCGATGGCCTGGTAGTTCAGCTGGATGCCGGTGGAGCGCTTGTAGCCTTCAGCCCACTTGGCGTACAGGGGAGCCGGGAAGGTCGCGCCGGCGCCCGAAATCGAGTCGGCGGCATGGGCCACCGAGGTCGTCATCAACAGCGCGGCCAGGGCGGCGCTCAGAAACTTCATCATAATTCCATCTCCATGGAAGGTCTGTGGGACCGGCATGTCGTTGGGCGCTCTGTATCGATTTTCGATGACAGTTCCGTGACAACCGGCAAATTTTCAGTGATATTCAGGATAGCCGCGGAAGGTCACAGCCGTGTGACACTCCGCGGCGCTCGTGGTTTTTAGTAACGGATCTGGGTGAAAACGCCCAGTTCGTCATTGGTCGTCTTGTGATTGACGATGCCCGCGGTCGAGGTGACTTCGCTGTGCTTGGCGACGAGCGAGAAGTCGACGTTCTTGAAGACGCTGTAGGTGACGCCGGCGTTGTAGTACTTGTCCTTCTTCGAAGGCGTCAGGGTCTTGGAGGGCTTCACGTCATCCATACGGCCGAAGATGCTGTAGGAGTGGCTGAGGCGATAGGTGCCGAACACCGAATAACCGTCGGCCTTGTCGTCCGTGGTCGCCGGACCCTTGACCAGGGCGGCGGAGTAATCGTTGGCCGAGAAATATTCGACACCAACGCGGCCTTGATCGCCGACCCAGGCAGCCAGGGCGTCGAAGCGCGAGGCCTTGTTCGGGGTGGCGGTGCCGACAACGTTCTGGCCGAGCTTACCGGTATAACCACCGACGGCCAGGTTCCATTGACCGAGGAAAACCATGCTGACGCGGCCTTCGAGGTCCATCGACTTGGAGCGGGTCGGGTTCTTGTAGCCGTTGCCATTGACGGCCGAGACGGCGTAGGAAACGGTGACAGGGTCGGCGGCGGTGCCGAAGATACCCGAGGCATGCAGACCCCAGTCAGCCGAGGTGGCGACCTTTTGCTTGTCGGCGAGGGTGTTTTCGATATAGCGGTTACCGTAGATACCTTCAACATAAGGCACCCAGGGCAGGTCCGTGGAACCGGCCTTGACATCGAACTTGGGCGAGAAGTTCAAATCGACATAGGCCTTCTTCAGGTACAGTTCGGTGGCCTTGGAGCCGTCGCCGAAGGTCTGGGTCTGGAAGTCGGTCGTGACATTGATCGAGATCAGGTCAGTGAACTTGTGGTCGACGCCGATGTAGAAACGCTTGATGTCAAAACCCGTGCCGTTCGTGCCGGACTTCGCGCCATCGACCTTGTTGGTGATGTTCGAGAAGTCGGCATACATGCGGCCGCTGACGGTGGTGGTATCAGCCCAGCTCTGGGCGGAGGCGCCGTAAGCGGCGGCCATCATCAGCGAAGCAACAGCCGCGCCGGCGAGGAGAGAAGACAATTTCATGGAGGAGCCCCTTTGGGTGGTTCGTGCGATTTTTGAGGCCTTAATGTGGCCACGTAGCGCGCTATAGGGACGGTGTGTGACAGTCGCATGTGAATTGGACGACACATATGTGACAGTCGCAGCGTGAGCCTTGTTCCCGACGACTCGGTCCATGACCTGCGTGGAAAAAGTCACAGTTTTTACGGCTTATTTACTTTAGGTAAGGTGCCATCGCGCGGAGAGACACAATATGTTGGGCATTATCGGCGGTACCGGACTTTACGGCCTGGACCATCTGGAGATCGTCGGCGAGCATGCGGTCGCGACACCGTTCGGCACCCCGTCGGCGCCGGTCATCGAAGCCGTCTTTGCCGGCCGCACCGTCTTCTTCCTGCCGCGCCACGGCCGGCACCACGAACATCTGCCGCACGAGGTGAATTACCGCGCCAATATCTATGCGCTCAAAGTCCTCGGCGTCCGCCAGGTGCTGGGCGTCTCGGCCGTTGGCTCCTTGCGTGAGCACATCCAGCCGGGACAATTCGCCGTGGCGTCGCAATATATCGACCTGATCAAGGGACCGCGCGACAAGACCTTTCTCGGCGGCGGATTGTCGGCGCATATCTCGACGGCGGAACCGGTGTGCCCCATGATGCGGGCATGGATCGCGGCGGCCGCGGTGGCGCTCGGACACACCCTCCACGATAATGTGAGTTATGCCTGCGTCGACGGCCCCAGGCTGGGCACGCGCGCCGAAAGCCACATGTTGCGGACGATCGGCGCCGACCTGGTCGGCATGACCAATGTGCCGGAGGTCTTTTTGGCGCGCGAAGCCCAGATGGCGTACGCGACCTTGGGCATTGTGACGGATTATGATAGCTGGCGCGACGGCGACGAGGTCAGCGTCGCCGCGATCATGCAGCGTTTCGGTGAGAGCCTGGGCGCAGCAAAAGCCATTCTGGCGCGGCTGCTGGACGGCCCTCTTCCCACCACGGATGAAGGTTATCGTCAGGCCCTGAAGGGTTCGCTGATGGTCAGGCCGGAGAGCTTGCCGAAGGAGAAGCAGGCCTTGCTCGAGGTTTTGCTGCGGTAGAGCGTAGCGCAATGGCCAGTACGGAATGTAATCCTGGCGCTAAGTGTGGTAAATGAATAAGACAATTGCGCACGCTATAAATCCAAATAACGACAATCTAATAACAAGTAAATAAATTATAAATATCAAATCAAGAGACGGGAAGTAAAATATATTTAAAAGCAAATGTGTTTGCTGAAGACGTGAAATAGAATCAGCATTAGACATGTCTATATTTAAATGTTTTGTGTTCTTTTTGTCCAGGAACTCTGACCTTTTCTGGAGTAAATATAAGAA
>FSSX01000043.1_pt1 | contig 7399 bp, 7 predicted proteins | sample 1637051 | NCBI WGS metagenome assembly FSSX01 (sample SAMEA3914819, study PRJEB12502) | metagenome | biome: forest; material: soil | place: Canada | collected 2010-06-26 | depth 0.3 m
ACCCCGATCAACTATTTCTACGACGGCCTGACCGACGACAAGACTGAAGTCGCCGCCGTCAATAACGAAGGCATCGAAGTGTTCTCGCGCAAGGAAACGCTCGATCTGATCCAGGCCTATTACCGCCTGTCGGAGCGCCCGCGTCGCCGTCTGCTCGACCTGGCGAAATCGCTCAATGGCGAAAACGAACAAGCGGCGTAAGCCTTCGGCTTACACCGCTTGCCTTTCTTAGTAAGAGGTTACGCGCAAACGTGCGCGGCGCGCAGGCGCGCTTGCCAAGCTTCATGAAGAACCTTGGAGATGACCTTCCGAAGACATCTTAAACCAAGAAAGTTCGCGTCCTGACTGGACCCGCATAGCCCAACCGGCTATGCGGGTCCTCATGTCAAACACACCCGATTTCCAGACGCTCGAAGCCTTCGCCCTGCAGTTGGCCGCCGGGGCCGCCGACGCCGCCCTGCCCCTGTTCCGCCAGCCCGCCCTGGCCGAAGACAACAAACTCGCCCATCTGTCGCTTTTTGACCCGGTGACCGAGGCCGACAAGGACGCCGAGCGCGCCATCCGCCACCTGATCAACCGCCATTTTCCCGATCACGGCATTATCGGCGAGGAATATGGCAGCGAAAACGAAAACGCCGACTATGTCTGGGTGCTGGATCCGGTCGACGGCACGCGCGCCTTCATTTCCGGCCTGCCGTTGTGGACCACCCTGATCGGCCTGCGCCACAAGGGCTACCCCGTCCTCGGCCTGATCGCCCAACCGGTCCTGCATGAGGTTTTCCTCGGTTCACCGCTGGGCTCGAAGCGCATCACGCTCAGCGGCCAGACGCCTTTGAAAGTCCGGCCGTGCACCGGCCTGGCCGATGCCGTCATCGGCACCACCGATCCCTATCTCTATGGCGACGGCGCCGAAATGACGGCCTATACCTCGCTGCGCCGCGCCACCAAGCTGCAACGCTATGGCTGCGACGCCTATGCCTTTGCCATGGTCGCCCAGGGCACGATGGATATCGCTTTGGAAACCGGTCTGAAGCCGTGGGACATCGAGGCCATTATTCCGGTCATCGAAAATGCCGGCGGTATCGTCACCAATTGGCGTGGCGACCGCGTCGGGCCCGAGGCCGGCCAGGTCATCGCCGCCTCGTCACGCGCCCTGATCGATGAAGCCCTGACGCATCTGTCGCCGGCGGCAGTCTAGTTCTTCGCCGGCGCCGCGATAAAGGCCGTATAGGCGTTATAGACATCCTCGGCGACCACGCGTCCGCACATGTCGAACTTGCGGACGTCGCAATAGCCCGATGTCGAGGCGACGAACTTGCCCGAACCCAGTTTGAGATCGACGGAATAGGACGCGATATCGCTGCCATTGTCCTTGTCGGAGCTGATGGCGTCGTTCATGACGATCTTCAAACCATCGGCCGGCAAGGTGTCGCTGACAGTAAAGCGCGAGTCGTTGGCGATGGCTGCGCGCACGCCTTCAGAAAAGGCGTGGCTGTACTTGTCGCCATCGAACAGGTCGAGCTTGACCGTCACGGGATCCTGCGCCAGGGCCGGCGCGGCGTGAACAGCCACGATCAAACCGGCTAAAATTAAAGCAAATTTCACAAACATTCCCTTTTTTTGGCCTTAAGCGCTTTTCTGCCCATCTTGCGACGTCAAGTCTTCTGGCGCCAAATCTTCGGAGTCCACCGATTCCGGCTCGTCCCCAACCTGGTCCTCTGGCAAGATCTCATCCTCGGGGATCAGGCTTTCCGGCGAAATATCCTCCGGCAGGTCCGACATCACCTCGGCCAGGTCCGCCACGCGTGTCGACGGCGTCGTCGCCGCTGCCGGCAGGGGCTGGTGCGCCAAACCGTGTGGCGCCACAAAATCGAGCAGGATGTCGAGTTCCTCCATCGCCTGGCGGCGATACTGGTCGGATTCGATCAGGATCTCGTGCTCGGCGCCGGCAATCTCAATATACTGCCCCTTGAACAGCTTCTTGGCGAACAGTTTCGACGGCTGCTTGTTGATCAGGTTGTCGTCGCCGGAACAGATGATGGTGACCGGCGTCTTGACCTTTTTCAGCGCCTTGTTCTTGTCGCGCAACAAGGTCTCCCCGATTTTCAGGGCGAAGGCCAGCCAGCCCCAGGTCGGCGAACCGACCGCCAGGTGCGGACAGGCGAACAGCTGCTCGCGCCAGATCTCATACCGCGTAGCGTCATGCGTCAGGGCGTCGTCCTCGAACGTATGCTCGAACGGATCGTCGAAAATCTCAGGGACATAGTCCGTGCCGCGGCCATGATTGACCTGCCAGTTGGTCTGGAAATTGACCGACCACAGCGAATGCCGGCCGGTCTTCATGCGCAGCATCGGATTGGTCAGATAGGCGCCGACAATACGCGACTCGCCCTTGACCAGGGTCGCCAGGTTGAGGGCCGCCCCCATGGAATGGCCGACCATGATCCACGGCTTGGGCGCCCGGTCCTCGAAGCCATCGAGCAGGCGCTGATAATCGTCGAGAAACTCCTCGGTCGAACGGGCGTGGCACTTCAGCCGGTCCGGCAGCAGACGCGCCGACAAGCCCTGGCCACGCCAGTCGTGGGCGACGACGTAAAAATCGCGCTTCAGCAGATCGCCGATCAGTTCGTAATATTTTTCAATCGGTTCCGACCGGCCGGGCGAGATAAACACCGTGCCGCGCGGCGGGCGGGCGCAGGCCCAGAAACCCAGGCGCAAGCGCAAACCACCGGCGCCACGAAACCACTCGCCGATCCCGCCTTCAGGCGGACGCGACTCGGGAATCGACATCAAGGGCGCATTGGTCGAAAGGGCGGCAATCCGGCTCAAATCTCTACACCTGTCATTGCGGTTTCCTGAACTTCAAGGTCATACGGTCGCTCTCCCCGATCGATTCGTACAGCGTACCATCAAATTCCGGATTGGGCGGCTGACCGCGAAAATTGGTCAGTCGTTGCGGTGGTAACGTCCATACTCCAAACGGATGATCCTTGTCATCCTTTGGATTGGCGTTGATCTCGCTGGAGCCGACATATTGAAAGCCGGCTTCCGCCGCCAGTTGCTTGACGAACGGCTCCTGGACATAGCCATTGCTGGCAACGGCGTCCTGGACGCTGCCGATATCGGCCCGGTGCTGCTCGACCCCGAGAACTCCGCCCGGTTTCAAGGCCGCGAAGGCCTTGGTAAAGGCATCCTCGGCAATACCGCGCGCCATCCAGTCATGAACGACCAGCAGCATCAGCACGGCGTCGGCACTGAAGTCGGGCGCCAGACTGCCGCTGTCGGCACCGAATTCACTGAAGCTGACCGCACCGTAAAGCTTCTTGTTACCGCTGAAATGCTGGCGATAGGTGTCGCCCAACGCCTTGGCCGCATCGTCCGTGGTTTGGCCGGTGCCGAACATGACGGCGACATAACCGCCCTTGCCATGCGTCAGATAGGGCGCCAGGATCTCCGTCGTATAGCCGGCGCCCGGCCACATATCGATGACCGTATCGTGCGGCTTGATCTCGAAAAAATTCAGGGTCTCGATGGGATGGCGATACTTGTCGCGCGCCTTGTCGAACGCGCTGCGCCAGCCGCCGGACACCGCCCACTCCAGGGTGCCTTCCTGCTTGGCCAGCTTCGGATCGATGGTCTCGGTCGGATCATTGCCGTATTCGTCCGGCACGATCTCGCCCTTAGGCTTTTTGCCACAGCCGCTCAACCCGGTCATCAGCGCCCCCGCGCCAAGTCCCAATGCCAAAACACCTCTGCGGTCATACACGCCCAAACGCCTGCCCTATGGTTCGCAAACTCAGTTGCGCCGCAAGTTAGGGCCTCCGCACACAAAGGTCAAAGCGCTAATCGCCCCATTAACCAAAAACCCAGGGTCGCGGACCCTGGACCCGAAACTGACGCTTGGCGAGTCCGGTGGCTAAGGAGCTGACAACATGCCCGCTGCGATTTCAACCTTCGCCCTCGATTTCCTTCATCGCGCTCTGGATGTAGTTGGGCTCGCCCATCAGCTTGATCAGGCCCAACTGCGTCTCGAGGAAATCGATATGATGCTCGGTGTCTTCCAGGATGCGCACCAGCAGTTCGCGGCTGACATAGTCCATATGCTCTTCGCAGAACTTGACCCCCGGTATCAGGGTCTCGCGGCCGCCGGTCTCGACCTTCAGATCCGATTCGAGGCATTCGCCGATCGTCTCGCCGATACGCAGCTTGTTCAAGTCCTGCAAATTCGGCAGGCCGTCGAGGAACAGGATGCGCTTGATGAGCAGGTCCGCATGCTTCATCTCCTCGATCGATTCTTTATAAACGATCCGCCCGAGGTGATACATCCCCCAGTTCTCGATCATCCGCGCATGCAGGAAATACTGGTTGACCGCGGTCAGCTCGTTGGTGAGCACCTTGTTCAACAATTTGATGATGTCCGGCTGACCCTTCATGGCGCATTCTCCTCGGTTGCGACGCCCAACCTAGACCGTTCCATACGCCGTGTGAAGCCGCTATTTTCTATAAAATACAGGTGCTTAGCTGCGAATGAAACGCAGATTGAATCGCAAACAGGCTATTCTGCAGCCATGGACAGGGTGATCTGCGCATCGTCGATCATCTGGCGGATTTCGCAGACGCACTTGGCGCACTGCGGCCGGCACTGGGCATGATCGAAAACAGCCTTGGGCGTCGCAGCGCCGGAAGAAATAGCCGAGCGCACCTGGCGCTCACGAATGGCATTACAATTACAAACGTACACTGTGCTTCCGGGGATTAACTGCGAATGCGTCTCATATAGCATTGCCTTGATTCAAATGCAAGTCATTCGCAGCAGGGTCCAAGGACCCTGCACCCGTAACTGACGCTCTCTACCGCCGGTTCACGCTAAGCGTTGCCGGTGGATGCGGCGGGTTTCATCTTGCTCCCGTGGACAGGATGGGCCACATCTAACCCATGACGCCAGAAGCCCGCGATGCCGCTGATCCCCTCCGCCATGTGCGCGAGCGCTTCGCCCTGCTCGACTATCTGACCTATCTTGATGGCAATTCGTTGGGCGCCTTGCCGAAAGCCACCGCCGACGCCGTCGCCAAAACCGTCAGCGAAGACTGGGGTAACGGCCTGATCCGCAGTTGGAACCATGCCGGCTGGATCGACGCCCCCGCTCGTATCGGCGCCAAGATCGCCCCCCTCATCGGCGCCCAGCCTCACGAAGTCATTGCCGCCGATTCGACCTCGGTCAATCTTTTCAAACTTCTGACAGCCGCCCTTCAGGCCCGTCCCGGTAAAATCGTCACCGAGCCCGGCAACTTCCCGACCGACCTCTATATCGCCCAGGGTGCCGCCAATCTGCTCGGCCGCCCCCTGGTCACCACCGACGATGTCCTCGGCGACATCGATGACGACACGGCCGTGGTCCTCCTCACCCACGTCCATTACAAGACCGCCGCCGTCCATGACATGGCGGCCATCACCGCCGCCGCCCATCGCCACAATGCCCTCGTTCTGTGGGACCTGTCGCACTCCGCCGGCGCCATACCTGTCGACCTCAATGGCGCAAAGGCCGATCTCGCCGTCGGTTGCGGCTATAAATATCTCAACGGCGGCCCCGGCGCCCCGGCCTTTCTCTTCGTCGCCGAGCGCCACCACGACAGCCTGCACTCGCCCCTCACCGGCTGGATGGGCCATGCCGAACCTTTCGCCTTCAGGGATGATTACGCCCCGGCCGAAGGTATCCGTCGCTTTCTCTGCGGCACGCCGCCGATCCTTGGTCTGGCTGCCCTGGAGGCCGGTATAGATATATTTGCCGACCTCGACCTCGGCGCCGTCTTCGCCAAGTCGCGCGCCCTGACCAGCCTGTTTATCGAGCTGATCGACGCTACCGACCTTGGCTTCGAAGTCGTCACGCCCCGCGATCCCGCCCGCCGCGGCAGCCATGTCTCGCTCACCCACCCCCATGCCTGGCCGATCTGTCAGACGGCGATCGCCCGCGGCGTCATCGGCGATTTTCGCGCGCCCGACATTCTGCGTTTCGGCTTTACACCGCTCTATACGCGCTTCACCGATGTCGCCCGCGCCGTTGAGACCCTGGCCGACATCATCCAGACCCGCGAATACGAGCATCCGCGCTTCCAACGCCGGGCCGCCGTGACATAAAAACGCCTCCCGGTTCGCACCGGGAGGCGTTGTCGATTAATACCGAAGGAGGATGAGCTCAGCTCATCCTCCTTCGGCAGCGGGCGACCGCCCGCCCGAGCCGTTGCGAGGAGCCATGCGGCGCTTGAGCTCAAGAAAGTCTAATAGTTCGGTGTATAGTCGGCCGAGCCGTTATAGTCCTGTTGCTGCTGGACTTCGTGCCAGGCGCCATTGCGGTCCTGATAGCCGGTGCGAGCCTGACCTTCGTGCCACTGGCCGCGCGTGTCCTTCCAGCCATGAACGACCTGACCGGAGTGCCAGTTGCCATAGGTGTCGCGCCAGCCGGGCGTACCGTTCTGACCCCTATTGCTGGTGTTGTACGGCTGGCCATTATAGGGGTGGCCATTATTGTAGGACTGGCCGTTATTGTAGGATTGGCCGCCATTATTGTAGGGCTGGCCGCTATTGTAGGATTGGCCGTTGCCATAGGATTGGCCGTTATTATTGCTATTACCGTTATTATAGGCATAGCCCGGCTGGGTATGGCGTTGGGTGTCGTAATAGACGGTGCTGTAAGTGCCGGTGCCCGGGCGTGACTTGTAATAGACAACGTCATAGCCTTCCGGCGCGCTGGCCGGCGAATAATAGCCGCTTTGATACGAATAGTATTCGCCGTTCAGGCACTTGACCGTGCTGCCGCCGACGCTGCGGCCGATGACCCCGCCGATCACGGCGCCGCCGACCGTACCGAGGCCGCGTTCGTTTTTCGATACCTGGCTGCCCAGCAAGCCCCCGGCGATGGCGCCAACCACAGTGCCGGTGGTCTTGGCGCTTTCCTTTTTAGCGTAACAATAGCCATCATAGCTTTGGTCCTGGTCCTGGGCCTGGGCGGCAGGAACGATGGCAGCCGCAGCCATCACCAGCGCGGCACCTGCCATCCAGGTCATTTTTGTCGACGTCATTTTTAGCGCAGTCATGGGGGATATTCCTTCAATACGTACAAAACCGGCCCCAGCCAGACATGACGCATTGTGACCCTTTACTGCCTGCCAACAATGCGGAGAGGCCATAGAATACAGGGTGCAGACGTAAAATCTGTATAAGCCGTCACGCTTGCCTTTTCGCAATTTTTCAGGCAAGCCCGGCGCATGACCAAATGCCGTCTCTACCTCATCACCCCGCCAACCATCGCCGATGTCCCGGCCTTCGTCCGCGACCTCGAAGCCGCCCTGTCCGGCGGTGACGTCGCCGCGCTGCAAATCCGCCTGAAAGACCTCAGCGATTA
>FSSX01000128.1_pt1 | contig 7223 bp, 5 predicted proteins | sample 1637051 | NCBI WGS metagenome assembly FSSX01 (sample SAMEA3914819, study PRJEB12502) | metagenome | biome: forest; material: soil | place: Canada | collected 2010-06-26 | depth 0.3 m
CCGACGGCGGCTTGGACGCGTCGAGAATCTGGATCGCGGACTTGTAACCGGAATCGAAACTGTAATCACCGGGCATGTCGATGTCCGGCGCAATGGTGACACCGTGCAGGGCGAGGCCGGCTATGAACCCGGCGCGGCGTTCGTGGGCCGACGGATAGGCCAGGTTGCCACTGATATAGCCGACGCGCGTGTGCCCCAATTGCCCGACATGGCTGCCGGCCTGCTCACAGCCCTCACGATCGCGCGACACGATTTCAAGCGATTGAATCGGCGGATCGTTATCTACACCGGTGCGGGCGGTGACGCGGACATAGGGAACGTCGAGTTCGTCCATCAGGGCCAGAAGGCGCAAGTCCTCGGCGATGGGCGGCAGGATGATGACGCCGGCCAGGCGTTGCAGTTCGACGAAGTCGCGGATGTCGTCGAGAAAGCTGTCGCTGTGGCGGTTGCACGGGTGGACGACCAGTTCGGTTCCCGATCCACGCAGGCCGTCGAGCACACCCATCTGCATGTTGACGATATATTGCGCATTGGGATTGTCGTAGACCAGGCCCAGCAGGAACGACTTGCGGAAAGCCAGGCCGCGCGCCTGCGGGTCGGGTCGGAAGCCGATGCGGGTAATGATTTCATTGACCTGGTCGCGCGTCTCCTCACGCACCGATGGCGACTTGTTGATGACACGCGACACGGTCTTCTTCGATACCTGCGCCAGACGTGCGACATCGTTGATCGTCGCCTTCTTGCGGCGGCGGATAAAGTCCTCGATCATTTCGCTGCGTTCGGCGGGCTCGCGCGCTGAGGCGACGGGCTTCGGGAAGGTCGGTTTGGCCATGGATTTGCGATTTATGCCCTGAATTTCAGCGGAAGGTAATGAGGTTCGGGCGTTTGGCATAGAGCCGCCAAACTGCATTTTTGAGGGATTCAGGTAAGTTCATCTTGCAAAACGGCACCGCTTGGACGTATGACACCGGTTACCATAGCCTAAGGCTTCATCATTTGCACGTACTTTTGAGGAACTGACCATGGCCGACGATCAGGCCGCTTCCGGCTCTATGAACGGTGCCCAGAACGACACAATGTCCCTGCGCATTCATGGCGACGACAATGTCGCCGTCGCCTTGCAGGACCTGGACGCCGGCAGCCGGATCGACGTCGGCGCCCGGCGCATTCTCCTCCGCGACGCCGTGGGCAAGGGCCACAAGTTCGCCCTGCATGACATCGCCGCCGGCCAACCCGTCCTCAAATACGGGTTCGTCATCGGCAAGGCATCCGCCGATATCGCCGCCGGCGATCACGTCCATTCGCACAATATGGCGACGGCCCTCAGTGGCGCCGAGGACTACGTCTATGAGCCGGTGCCCGCGGTACCCGCGGACACAAGCGATAATGCCGCCACCTTCATGGGCTACCGCCGCGCAGACGGCCGGGTCGGCATCCGCAACGAAATCTGGGTCCTGTGCACGGTCGGCTGCGTCGCGCGCACGGCCGAGCGCCTGGCGCGCACGGCCAATGACCGTTTTGCCGGTCGCATCGACGGCGTCCACGCCCTGACGCACCCGCTTGGCTGTTCGCAGTTGGGCGACGATCTTGACCATACACGCAGCCTGCTGGCCGCCCTGGCCATGCACCCCAATGCCGGCGGCGTGCTGATCGTCGGCCTCGGCTGCGAAAATAACCAGCTCTCGGCCTTGCTCAAAGAAGTCGACCGGCCCGCCGAGCGTTTGAAGTATTTCGCCGCCCAGATGGTCGAGGATGAAACCGAAACCGGTATGGAAGCCCTTGAAGAGCTGGTTGCGGTCATCGAAAAAGACGCGCGCGAATCCTGTTCCGTCCGTGATCTGACGATCGGGGTGAAGTGCGGCGGTTCCGACGCCTTTTCGGGCCTCACCGCCAATCCCCTGGTCGGGCGTATTTCCGACCGCGTTGCCAGCGCAGGTGGCCGTTCCATCATGACCGAGATCCCCGAAGTCTTCGGCGCCGAACGCTTGCTGATGGCGCGCGCCAGGGATGAAGCCGTCTTCCATGGCGTCGTTGATATCGTCAATGACTTCAAAAACTACTTCCTGTCGCACAACCAGCCGGTGTTTGAGAACCCATCGCCCGGCAATAAGGCCGGTGGCATCACTACCCTCGAAGAAAAATCCCTCGGCGCGGTCCAGAAGGGCGGCCAAAGTCCGCTGAACGGCGTCCTGCGCTACGGCCAGCGAGTCAGCGAGCACGGCCTCACCTTGCTCGAGGCCCCCGGCAATGACGCCGTGTCGTCGACGGCACTCACCGCCGCCGGTGCCGTCATCATCCTGTTCACCACCGGCCGCGGCACGCCGCTGGGTTTTCCAGCCCCGACCTTGAAGATCGCTACGAATTCCACCCTGGCGGCCAAGAAGCCGCACTGGATCGATTTCGACGCCGGTCGGGTGCTGTCCGGCAAGACCATGAACGATGCCGCCGATGATTTGATGGATTTGATCCTGAAAACGGCCTCTGGGCAGTTGACTTGCAACGAAAAGAACGACGAGCGTGAGATAGCCATCTGGAAAAATGGAGTGACCTTATGACTCGCCTTTCGCTCGCCACACTGTCTGAACTTGGGTCCGCCGTCACCACGCCGGCCTATGATCCGGCCACGCTCGACATCGGCATCGTCCATTTCGGTCCCGGCGCCTTCCATCGCGCCCACCAGGCGGCTTACTTTGACACTCTGGCAGTCGCCGATCCGCGCTGGGGCATTTGCGGCGTTTCCCTGCATTCGGCCGGCGTGCGTGACGCCCTGACCCTCCAGAACGGCCTCTATACCTTGGCCATTCTCGATGAGACGGTCAGCTATCGCATCCTCGGTGCCGTTCGCGAAATCCTGGTGGCCTCGGACGACCCCGCGTCCGTCTTCGAACGCCTGCTCGAGGCGCGCATCGTCACCTCGACCGTCACCGAAAAAGGCTATTGCCTGGCGCCCGACGGCACACTGGATTTTGTCCATCCCGACATCCTCCACGACCTCGCCCATCCGCAAACGCCCAGATCCTTTATCGGCTATGTCGTCGAAGGCCTGCGCCGCCGCCGCGCTGCCTGTCTGATGCCCTTCACCCTCATTCCGTGCGACAATCTGCCCAATAACGGCCATCGCCTGAAGGCCTCCATCATCGCCCTGGCAGGGAATACTGACCGGGATTTCGCCGACTGGATTGCCGCAAACCTCAGCTGCCCGTGCACCATGGTCGACTCCATCACGCCGGCGACCGATGACGCCTTGCGCGATCGTGTCGCCGCCGCCGGTGGCCTCGAAGACGCCTGGCCGATCCAGCGCGAAGCCTTTACCCAGTGGGTGATCGAAGACCATGCCGCCGTCGACGGTCCCGACTGGCAAAGAGCCGGCGTCATCCTGACCGACAACGTCCCGGCCTATGAGCGCGCCAAGCTGCGCCTGCTCAACGGGCCGCACTCGACCCTGGCCTATGTCGGCCTGCACAGGGGCTATACCAGCGTCTCCGAGGCCATGAACGATCCGGAGTTGGCCGCGTTGGTCCGCGACCTGATGATCGAGGACGTTGTGCCCCTGCTCGAAGCGCCCAAGGGTCTCGATCTTGTCGCCTATAGCGAGGCCATCCTCAAGCGTTTCCGCAATCCGGCCATCCGCCACCTGTTGGGCCAGATTGCCTGGGACGGTTCGCAAAAACTGCCGATCCGTATACTGAGCAGTTTGAGAGAGGCTTTGGAACGCGGTCGCGACCTCGGCCGCCTGTGCGTGCCCCTGGCGGCGTGGATGCGCTTTATCCGCGCCAGGGCCGTCACCGGCGATGCCATCCAGGATCCCCTGGGCAACGAACTTTCAGCTCTCGGCGCCAAGGCGGCGGACAGTCCCGGAGACGTCGCCCTGTTCCTTGGCTTGCGCTCGGTATTCCCTGAAGATCTGGCGAACGATCCGAAGGTTATTGCGGCGATCACGGCAGCCTATGCCGATTTGTTGAAGGTTGAAATCCGGCAACCCGGCGTGGCCGTCTAGAGCATTTCCCTATCAAACAGATCGGGAAATTGGCTCTAAGCTTTTGTCTAGCCGCACTTCTTATCCGAAAAGTGGGGCCCCCTTTGTCGGTAAGTGCTCCAGGATCGCCGGTGTCCTTCATCATACAGGCGTTTTTACCCGTAACCATGCCGTGACCGATTTGGCGGAAGACGAGGTCCAAAAGGGCATCGCGTCCCTTCGTCGGCGTTTCAGTGCTTTTGGCGAGGGAGAATTCCGGCGAAGGTTAAAGTCCGTTCAAGGATTTGCCCAAGAAAGTGTCTTGAGAATACCCTGCCAAACGACTAACTTTAGGCCATGAGTTTTCCAGCGTCCCTTATCGACGGTTTTGGCCGCCGTATCAGCTATGTCCGGCTGTCGGTGACGGACCGTTGCGACCTGCGCTGCACCTACTGCATGAGCGAGCACCAGACCTTCCTGCCGCGCAAGGACCTGCTGTCCTTCGAGGAGATGGAGCGCCTCAGCCTCTTCCTCATCGACCGCGGCGTCGAACGCCTGCGCATCACCGGCGGCGAGCCCCTGGTACGCAAGGGCGTGCTCGACTTCTTGCGCAGGCTGGGCCAGCAGGTGCATAATGGCCGCGTCAAGGAACTGACCCTGACGACGAACGGCACCCTGCTGGAGGGCGCTGTGCCGGCCCTGGTCGAAGCCGGTATCCAGCGTATCAACGTCTCGTGCGACAGTTTGCGCCCCGACGTCTATCGCCGCATTACCCGAGGTGGCGACCTCGCCAAGGTCTTGACCGGGATCGAAGCGGCGCAAGGCTCCGGCATCCGCGTCAAGCTCAATGTCGTCGCCCTGGAACAGGACAATCGCCACGAAATCCCCGACATCATCGCGTTCGCCCACGCGCGCGGCATGGATGTGTCACTGATCGAAACCATGCCGCTGGGCGACGAGATCGGCAACCGTGAAGCCCAGTTCGTCTCGCTGGCCGATCTCATGAACGATCTGCGCGCGTTCTGGACGATCGATGGCGTCGCCGACACGACCGGTGGTCCGGCACGTTATTACCGTATCGCCGAGACCGGCGGGCGCCTCGGCCTGATCACGCCGCTTAGCCATAATTTCTGCGACACCTGCAACCGCGTGCGCATCACCTGCACCGGCCAGCTCTATATGTGCCTGGGCCAGGACGATAATGTCGACCTGCGAGCAGCCTTGCGTGGCGATGCCAGCGATGCCGGCCTCGACGCGGCGCTCCAAACAGCCCTGGCGCACAAGCCGAAGGCCCACGACTTTTTCATCGCGACCCCAGGCCTGACGGGCCCGGCGCAGGGCCACAGGCCGGCGCGCACAATGTCGCTTACTGGAGGATAATATGAGCACCGACATGCCGTTTCTCGGCGGAGGACGCATCGATGCCGACAAACCCTTCAAGACGGTCAATATCGCCGTCCTGACTGCCTCGGACACACGCGACGAGGAAAGCGATACCTCCGGCGACATCCTGGCCAAGCGCATCACCGAGGCCGGCCATCACGTGGCGGCGCGCGAGATCGTCCGCGATGACATCCAGCACATCCGCACCGTCGTCAAAAACTGGGTGACCTCCGGCCTGGTCGATGCGATCGTCACCACCGGTGGTACCGGCATTACCGGCCGCGACGTCACGCCCGAAGCCATCGAACCCATCCTCGACAAACGTATCGACGGTTTTTCGACCATCTTACATATGCTGAGCTATCAGACGGTCGGCCTGTCGACCCTGCAATCGCGCGCCTTGGCCGGTATCATCGACGGCGTTTTCATCTTCTGCCTGCCGGGCTCCAACGGCGCGGTGAAGGACGGTTGGGACAAGGTCATCCGCTGGCAGCTCGACAGCCGCCACGGCCCCTGCAACATGGTCGAGCTGATGCCACGTCTGAAGGAGCGCTGATGCGCGCGCCAATTTCTGTTGCCGGTGCCATCGCTCACGTCCGTGCCGGCGTCCTGACGCCAGTGGCCGAAGACGTCAAGCTTGCCAAGGCATTAGGTCGGGTTCTGGCGGCGCCGGTTCTGGCCACACGCGACCAACCGCCCTTCGACGCTTCGGCCATGGACGGCTACGCGGTCCACCGCGGAAGCCTGAAGGACGGCAAGACCCTGAAGGTCGTAGGCGAGAGCACAGCAGGCCGCAGCTATCATGGTCGTGTTTCGGCCGGAGAGGCCGTGCGCATCTTTACCGGGGCACCGATCCCGGACGATTGCGACGCCATTCTCATCCAGGAAAACACCAAGCCCGTCGCGGGCGGGGTTGACGTCGTGCCTTACGGCTTCACGATCGACAAGGCGCATATCCGCCGTCGCGGCCAGGACTTCAAGCCAGGCGATATCCTGCTCGCCGCCGGTGCGCGCCTCGACCCCTGGCGCCTGTCCCTGGTCGCTGCGGCCGGTCTGGCCACGGTTTCTGTTGCTCGCCGTCCACGCATCGCTGTCCTCTCGACCGGAGACGAACTGGTCATGCCAGGCGAAAATCCGAACACGGACCAAATCTACGAATCGGGCTCTCATGCCGTCATGGCCCTGATCAAACAATGGGGCGGCAAGCCCAGCTATCTTGGCGTCAAAGGCGACAGCGAAAAAGCCATCCTGAAAGCGCTCAAGGGGGTCAAGGCCGATATGATCGTCACCATCGGCGGCGCCAGCGTCGGCGATTACGACCTCGTCAAGCCGGCGCTTGCCAAGCTGGGCCTGAAGCTCGACTTCGATGGCGTCGCCGTACGACCGGGCAAGCCGTCGTCCTTCGGCAATCTTGCCAACGGCACGCGCGTTCTCGGCCTTCCCGGCAATCCGGCCTCGGCCTTTGTCGTCGCGCAGCTACTGTTAAAGCCGTGGATTGAGGCCTCGCTTAATCTGCAGCCGCGCGATTCGGTCATCCAGGCAGCGCTGGTGAAGCCCTTGGCTGCCAACGGCCCGCGTGAAACCTATCTGCGGGCCGTCCTGACCTGCTCGGACAAAGGACAGATGCAGGTCTCCGCCTTCGACGATCAGGATTCATCCTTGATGAGCGTTTTCGCCCGCGCCAACGGTCTGATACGCCTGGACGCCGGCACCAAGGCGTTGAAAATCGGTCAGATCGTCGACGTCCTGCCGCTCGACCGTCTATAGTTTTTGTTGGACGCGCAATTTAACCCCAAAGTGGGAGGCACTTTGGGGGATTGCGCTTGGTTTCCCCCGAAACCAAAAGCAACATTATGGCAACGGCTTTTGTCCCTTGTACGTCAAC
>FSSX01000174.1_pt1 | contig 7176 bp, 4 predicted proteins | sample 1637051 | NCBI WGS metagenome assembly FSSX01 (sample SAMEA3914819, study PRJEB12502) | metagenome | biome: forest; material: soil | place: Canada | collected 2010-06-26 | depth 0.3 m
ATTATCCCCCCGCCCACTTAAATCAGGGTTAGGGACTATGGTTAACGACGGACGAAATCAATGCCGGACACCGTAATTTCTGCCGATGCCCTGAGCCGCGTGCGTACGCTGTCGGGTCTGCGCCATGCCGTGGCCGCCATGCGTGCCGACGGCGCCACTATCGGTTTCGTGCCGACCATGGGCGCCCTGCACGAAGGCCATCTCGACCTGGTCAAGAAGGCCAAGACCTTGTGCGACCGGGTCGTCGTGTCGATCTTCGTCAATCCCCTGCAATTCGCCCCGACTGAGGACCTCGACCGCTATCCGCGCACAGAGGCCGCCGATGTTGCTTTGCTGCATAGCGTCGGCTGCGACCTCGTCTATCTGCCGACGGTCGACACCCTTTATCCGGCCGATTTCGTCAGTCGCGTCGACATGCAAGGCCCGGCGCTGGGTTTAGAGACCGACTTCCGCCCGCAATTCTTCGCCGGCGTCACCACCGTCGTGATGAAACTATTCAACCAGGTCCAGCCCGACGTCGCCGTCTTCGGCGAGAAGGACTATCAGCAACTCGCCGTCATCCGCACTATGGTGCGCGATTTCGACATGACGATCGACATTGTTGGCTATCCGACCGTGCGTGAAGACGACGGACTGGCCCTGTCGTCGCGCAACGCCTATCTGACGCCCGCTGAACGTGCCGTAGCGCCCAGGCTGAGCCAGGCCTTACGGGCTATCGCCGCGTCTGGCGATCCTGAAGCCGCCATCGCCCAGGCCAAGACGAACTTGACCGCAGCCGGCTTCGGTCAGATCGACTATATCGCCCTGCGCGATGCCAATACGCTTGGCCCTGTCCGCGACGGCCAACCGCGCCGTTTGTTGGCGGCCCTGTGGCTCGGCAAGAGGCGTCTGATCGACAACATCCCGGCCTGACCTACCAAACCCCGGCTTCTTTCAGCGCCTTCATCATGTCCGGCGGCAGATCGGCCTCGGCTTCGGTCAGGTCACGCGGCACATCCGAGGCCTTGAGATAGCGCCAGCCCTGGAACGGCCGACGCGGTTGCGCCTCGGTCAGGATATTCTTCGAGCGCAGGCCGACAATCCAGTGATTGGCTTTTTCGTCGAACTCAAACGACACGATTTCGCGCCGGCACAGGATGACGCCCTTGATCACCCAATACAGCGAACCGCCATTAGTCAGCTCCTCCCAGCGCGTCGGGCGATGGCGGGTGTGGATGTAGGACATATCGTCCGTCCTCAGCCGCTCCCAGGCCAGCAGATCCTCGAGACTGTCGGCACCGACGGCCAATTTAACCAGATGAATGTCACTCACGGCGTTTACGAATTTCCTGTCGAAACCACTTTAAAACTTTAGAAGCATATCGGGCGCAACCCTATATGTAACCGCTCTGAGTCGATATAAAAGAACCCTGAGGAAATGTGATCCGAGTACGCGACCATGGTTAAGCAAAGTCCGTCCCTGCAGGAGGCCCTGGAGGCCTTGTTCGGCACGACCCTGGGTCAAAGTGCCAGTCTGATTTCGCTGCCTGGCGGTTCGCGCCTGTTCAGCGCCGGTGACGAATCCGACCACCTTTATCTCCTGCGCTCCGGCCGCCTGGGCGCCTTCAAGCACGATGAAGATCACGACGAACTCAGCCTGATCGGCATCATCCGGCCAGGCGAGCCGGTCGGCGAAATGTCGTTGATCGCCGGCACGCACCATACTTCGACCGTCATGGCGCTGCGCGATTCCGACCTGCTGGCCATGCCGCGTGACGAATTCCTCGCCGCCATGGATTCGCGGCCCGAATTACTGATGGCCCTGTCGCGCAAGATGATGGAGCGCGCCCGCCGTGACGTGCCGACCGTCACACCCAATGTCTTCGCCTTCTTCGCCCTGGCCGACAAGCCGATCCGTCCCCTGGTCGAGCGCGTCGCCGTGCAGATCCGCGCGCTGGGCTACAAGGTCGCCATCCTTGACAAAACCTTCCACGGCACCACGCCTGAGGCCTTCACCATCATCGAAGCGGAAAACGACTATGTCCTGCACGTCGCCGAACGCCACGAAAGCCACTGGCGCCTGCTGAGCTCGCGCCAGGTCGATCATGTCTTCCTGCTCGCCGATGCCGACAAGAAGCCCAATGCCGTCGAAACCGAAGGCGACAGGTCGCTGCTGCATCGCGCTCCCGACCTCGTCCTCCTTTACCCGCCAGGTGTCAAAAAGGCCTATATCCCCGGACGCACCAAGACCTGGCTCGACGCTATCCAGCCGACGCGCTGGTTCCACATCAATGACGACGATGTCGGCGACGCCGCGCGCCTGGCTCGCATCGTCACCGGCCACAGCATCGGCGTCGTCTTTTCCGGTGGCGGCGCCCGCGCCTTTTCGCAGATCGGCGCCATTCAGGCCCTGCGCGAGGCCCACATCCCCGTCGATTTCGTCTGCGGCTCATCCATGGGCGCCATCTTGTCGGCCAGTCTGGCACTCGGCTGGGACGAGGCCGAGATCGATAGGCGGATCCGTGACGCCTTCGTCGATTCGTCACCGCTCGACGACATCACCTTCCCCTTCATCGCCCTGACCAGTGGCCACAAGGTCGACAAGCGCCTGGAAAAGCATTTCGGCGACACGATGATCGAGGACATGCCCCTGCCCTATTTCTGCCTGTCGTCGAACCTGACCAGCGGCCTATTGAAGGTGCACAAGACAGGCATGTTGCGCCTGGCCCTGCGCGCGTCGATCTCCCTGCCCGGCGTCATGCCCCCCGTGGTCGAAGATGGTGAGGTCCTGGTCGACGGCGCGGTCATGCGCTCCTTCCCGGCGACCATGATGCGCAACACGCATCTGGGCACGGTCATCGGCGTCGATGTCACGCGCACGCGCGGGCTCGATCCCAAGGCGCTCAGCGTACCGACCAATCTCGCCGGCTGGTTCGCGCGCGGCGACTGGCGGCGGGGTCCACCAATCGTCTCGGTCCTGATGCGTTCGGCCACCATCACCACCGCTGCCGACCTTGCCCTGTCGCGTGCCGCCACCGACCTGCTTATTATTCCCGAGCCCCAGGGCGTCGAAATCCGTGATTGGAAGGCCTATGACAAGGCGGTCGAGAACGGCTATCAGACGACGGTCGCGACCCTGGCGCAACTCGACTCGCCGGTAACGACCCTGCGCAAGCTGGGCCACAGTGTCCATCCCAATATCCCGGCGTTTACCCCCGACGATTCCTACATCGCTGCCGCCTCGGAACCGCCCAATAAAAAAGCCGGCAACGCGAAGGCTGCCGGCTGACTAACATCGCGGTCGATGTTGTTTAGTCTTTAAGCCCGCCTAAACGGCGCATGATCAGCCACACCGATACCGAAACCAGCAGGATCCCTACCGTCGCGGTAATCACCGACAACATCATATAATCGTGGAAGAAGCCGTTGCGGATGACCGTCATGTCCTTGGACTTGTAATAGGCGGCCGCGGCGACGCCGAGGCTGGCCAGACCCAGGACGCTGATGAAAATCCACCAGAAGGTCGAGACGATCATCGTCCACCAACTGGCGCCCTCCTCTTCCATCACCTCGGACGACAGGGCGATACGGCCGCCGTCCATCGTCCAATCCTCATTGTCTTCGTCGTACATCTCGTCGAAGCGCGTGGCGTGGCTGGCGCGCAGCAGGCTGGCCTGTTCGGGTTGCGCCGTAGCTTCGGGCGCCTTGTAGTCACTGGGCAGCGGACGTTGCAACTGCTCGCGCCAATTCAAGGCGGCTTCGGGATTGGAAGCTGCTTGGGTAGATTGGACCGGCACGACAGCGCTGGCAGCGGATGACGACAGATCGATCGGCGCCGGGCGTGGCACTTCGACGATCGTCTCGGCCGGCAGAGGACGGGCGTAGGGATTAAGCGCCGTAATAACCGGCGCCGGCATGGCCGAGGCCGAAACTACCGGTGCGAATGGCACGACTGTCGGCCTAGCTTGCGGTTCGGGTTGTGGTTGCACCACTGGCGCCAGATCTTCGGCACGCGCGGCGATGTCGATGGGCGTCGATTCAGCGGCTGACGGCGAGATGACGCTGTGATTGGTGAATTCTTGCGGCTCCAGGTCGGCGGCGAACTTCGGTTCGGGCGCATGGGCCGGTTCGGAAGCTACGACCGGCGCAGCCGCCGGAGCGGGCGTCAGCGTGCCGAGCGGTCGCCCGAGAGCGCCGCCGCCATAGGGTGAATAGAGCCGCATCAGGGCTGCCGCAGCCTCGGCCTTGCGCACCTTTTCGGCATCCTCGGCGCTCACAGCCGGCGCGACGACTTGCGCGGCCCGTTCGCGTTCCAGACGCTCGGCTTCAAGTTTCTGCTGGTCAAGACGCGCCTGTTCCAGCCTGGCCTGTTCGATCCTGGCCTGCTCAGCGCGCTCTTGTTCCAGGCGGGCTTGCTCAAGACGGGCCTGTTCCTGGCGTTCCTGTTCCGATCGCGCCTGCTCGCGCTGGAATGCTTCCATACGTTCGGCTTCAGCACGTTCTTGTTCAAGGCTGGCTTGTTCAAGGCTGGCTTGTTCAAGGCTGGCTTGTTCAAGGCTGGCTTGTTCAAGCCTGGCTTGCTCAAGTCTGGCCTGCTCTTGCCTGGCTTGCTCAAACCTCGCCTGCTCAAGTCTGGCTTGCTCGGCACGTTCGGCATCGAGGCGCTGCTGCTCGTGCATGCGGGCCTCTTCCTGCAACCGGGCAGCTTCGCGCAAGCGGGCTTCTTCGGCCGAACGGGCTGCGGCCAGAGCCTGTGACTGGCGAAGGGTCTCTTCGCGCAGGCGCTGCTCGTCCTGGGCGCGCGCCAAGGCCGCCTGGGTATCGGCGCTCATGACGGGCTCAGGCTCGTAGACCGGCGCGGTGAAAACGGTCGGCGCGGCCTCGGCCGGCGTCTCGCGAATGGCCGACGACGACATCAGGCCCTGCGGCAATTGCTCGACCACAGTTTCAGCAGGTAGCTGATAGGGCGCCGGTTCGGACGCGACAGGCTGCGCCGTGAACTGAGCCAGGTCGATCACCTGGCGCTCGAACGGCTGCACCATCGGCTGAGGCGCCGGTTGCGGGGCGATCGGCGCCGCGTAGGGCGATGCATAGGGCAGCGGAATTTGCGGCTGGGCCGCCGGCTGGACCGGTGCCGGTTGCGGCGCAGGCTGAGGAGCCATTTGGGGTGCCATTTGCGGCGCGTCGGGCTGGCCGACCGGATAGGCCGACAATATGCCGCCGCGGTCCGGCGAATTCAGTTCGGACGGGCTGTTGGTCAGGGCTTCGTTACGGCCGTCCTCGACCGGACGCACCAGCAGGGTCGGCGCGTTTCCGGCCATCTCTTCCGGCGTCAGGAACAGGTTCTTTTCAGCAGCGCGGCGGCGGATCAACGGCGCCAGGACATAGGTCTGGCCGTTGAACTCGGCGCTGCGCCAGGCATCCATGGCCAGGGCGGCTTCCGTCATGCGGCCTTCATTGGTGCGCTTCAGCACCGTCGAGGCGGCGAAATTATCTACACCGATATTGAAGCAGAAGGAAACCAGGGCGTCGAACTGGTTTTGATTGAGCGGAATCAGCACCATATTGTTGAGGGCGTCGACGATGGGCAGCAGGTCGAAACGCAGCAGGGCGTCGGCGTCTTCCTGGGTAACACGTGCCCCTTCACGGGCCGAAAAAGTATGTCCGTAGCCCAAAGTCCAGCGACCATCGGGCAAGCGGGCCGCGGTCTGACGCAGGCCTTCAAAACTCTTGATCAGTTCGACCCCGGCGCGGGAAACTTTTTGACGCGCTCTCATCCTAACCCCAACTGCCTGTATTGGGTGAAACTAACCCAACTCTGACCCAAAACAAGACGTTTTGTGCCCTACCGCCCTTAGTCTAGCAAACCACAGACCGTTTAATATTTACAACAGTATTATGGCGGCCAGTCCGAGGAAACTGAAAAAACCGCAGAAATCTGTCACCAGTGTGACGAAGATCGGCGAGGCGCCGGCCGGGTCGACGCCCATCTTCGCCGCCCCCATGGGGATCAAGGTACCGGCCAGGGCCGCCATGGTGAAGTTGATCAGGATGGCGGCGGCAATAACGCCCGCCAGCTTCAGGTCGTGCCAGAAGACGAAGGTGACGATCGCCAGGCCGAGCGCCACGCACGCGCCGACCAGCCAGCCGGAAACGACTTCGCGCCAGATGGTGCGCGCGGCATTGGCGGCGGTCAATTCGCGCGCCGACAGGGCCCGCACCGACACCGTCAGGGCCTGGGTGCCGAAATTGCCCCCAATCGAGGCGACGACCGGCATCAGGCTGGCCAGGACGACCATCTTGACGATCTGGCCCTGAAAAGCATTGATCACCGTGACCGAAGCGAAGGCCGTCAACAGGTTGATCAGCAGCCACGGCAGGCGCGACTTGACCATGCCGATAATGCCGGTATCGCGGCCTTCGACGTCGGAAACACCGGCCAGGGCCAGGATGTCCTCGCGGTTTTCCGCCTGGATGATGTTGACGATGTCGTCGACTGTGATCTGGCCGACCAGGCGGCCACTGGCGTCGACGACCGGCGCCGAGATCAGATGATATTTCTCGAAGATATAGGCGACCTCTTCCTGGTCCTGGTCGACCTTTATCTCGGTGATCGGCTCCATCAGGCTGGCAAGCGTTGCGTCGCGCTTAGACCGCATTAATAGGGACACGGGCACGGCGCCGACCGGCTTGTGGCTCGGATCCGTGACATAGATGTCGAAAAACAACTCCGGCAGATCCTCGCCGTTTTCGCGCATATGATCGATGGTGTGTCCGACATTCCAGAAACTGGGCGCTGCCATCACTTCACGCTGCATCAGACGGCCGGCGGTTTCTTCCTCGAACCCCAGGGACGTCATGAAGGCCTCGCGCTCGGATTCCGGCATGGCCGCCAAAACGGCCTTCTGCTGGTCTTCCTCCAGGTCCTCGAACACCGCCGCGGCGTCGTCCGAATCGAGTTCCTGCAGGACCTCGGCCAGGTCGTCGGTATGCAGGGTCTCGATGACTTCCTCGCGGTAATCTTCTGACAGGAAACCCAGAAGGTCGGCGATGTCGGCCGGATGCAGGGCGTCGAGCAGTTCGCGCAGACGCATGCCGTCGCCGCGGTCGGCGGCGTCGATGACCAGTGAGATATAGCGTGGATTAAGGGCGTAATCGTCCTTGAGGGCGAAGTCTTCGATCTGCTCGGGGGTCACC
>FSSX01000171.1_pt1 | contig 7127 bp, 5 predicted proteins | sample 1637051 | NCBI WGS metagenome assembly FSSX01 (sample SAMEA3914819, study PRJEB12502) | metagenome | biome: forest; material: soil | place: Canada | collected 2010-06-26 | depth 0.3 m
CATCGGTTCGGCGCGAACGATGATCTTGACCGCGCCTTTTTCGGTGAATTTCAAGGCATTGGACACCAGGTTCGACAGGCATTGATAGACGCGCAACACATCGAACGCCATGGTCTCGGTGGCCCCCTCAGTCAGCTCGTAGCGCAGCGAGACGTCCTTGCCGTTGAGCAGTGAACTGTAGGTATTGATGACACGTTCGACCATGTCGCTCATATTGGCGGGTGTCGGTGCCAGTTCGATCTTGCCGGCTTCGATGCGCGACATGTCGAGCACATCGTTGAGCAGGGTCAGCAGGGTCTGACCGGAATCGACCAGGATATCGACCTGTTCGCGCTGGTTATCTGTCAGGCTTTCTTGCTTCAGGGCCTGAGCCATGCCGAGCACGCCATTCAGCGGCGTGCGCAGTTCGTGGCTCATGACGGCGAGGAAGCGCGACTTGGCGGCGTTGGCCGCTTCAGCGTGTTCATGGGCATCCTTGAGGTGCCATTGCATGCGGCGCATACGGACAACCCACAGAGCGCCACCGACAACGATGATGGCCAGCAGCAAGGCGATCAGTCCGGCCGCACCCAACAGAAGCTGGCCCATCTGGACCTGCTTGGCCAACAGGGCGCTCTCGGCGTTCTTGCGATCCAGTTCCTTGCGCAGGGCGCTATACATGTCGCGGACCGCCATAATTCGGTAATTGTCGGCCTTGCGGGCACTGGCGGTCGACCAGTCACTCAGCTCATTGAAGGCAACACTCGAATGCCCATCACCTTGTTTCAGCCAGGCGTCGATATAGGCGGCGAAATTAGGATCGGCCGGATAGACGCTTTCGGGGAGCGCTTCGAAACGGGCAAGATAGAAGCGCGCCTGTTGAACGTCGCCCAGACGTGCATAGGCGCGGGTCAACAGACGGAGCAAAAAAGCGTCGTGGGGGTTGGTCACGGTCGTTTCGGTTAGCGCTGAAGATGTTTTCAGGCAGTCGACAACAGCCGAATAGTTTTCCGCCTTGTCGGCAACCGTGGCACACAGTTCGGCATCCCAGGGCTTCAAATCGACAACGTCGTATTGACGGACATAGCTGGCGAACAGCTTTTGCAGCCGCTCGGCCAAGGCCACATCATTGTCCTCAGCGGCGAACAGCGCCTGATCGTAGAGCATATCCATCTTTTGCAGAAAGAAGGCATTATTGTCCGACAGGTGCGCCATGGCGAGGACGTGGTCGGCATAGGCGTTGTAATCGCCGACCTGCATCATATTGTAGGCCAGGGTTTGCTGGGCGACACTGAGCAAACCCTCGGCCGGCTTGCCTTCCGCCTGCAAGCGGTTGACCAAGCTGTCACCGATGTCGATCGCCTCGGCCCAGTTGGCGGCGTACTGGAACTGACGTTCGCGCTCCAACGTGGCGATGTTCTGGATCGCCTGGTCGGGAACGGTCAGATAGATGCTCCATTCGCGCTCAGTCAGGTTGGTAAAGTTGTTGCTCTCGTTCTGATAGGCCTGGAGCATGAAGCGGGCCAGCAGATCGAGATTACTGTCACCGTCTTTCAAGGCCTGGGCGGCGATTCGATCATGCCATTGCTGAAGCTTGGCCTCGTTCTGGCTGTTCTTGTAAGCATAGAGGACGCGCCACAGGGCATAGAGCCTCGCGTCACCGGACAGAGTTATCGCGTGCTGCCCATAGGCTTCGATTTCGTTTGCGTCGTAGGCGAAGGGCTTGCTGGCGAGGATATCGTAGACCGTCATCAGCTTTTTCTGATAGGCGGCCGGAGCGGTTGTGGCAGGACGCGGCTCTTCAGACGCGGCGTGGCCGGGCACTGCCAGGCAGGCACACAAAAGCGCAGCCAAAAAGCCTGTTACCAGGTTTTTGACCGCCCTGCGGACCTTAACGCTTGAGCGACCCATGCCGGCTCCCGTGATTCTCAGAGGCTTACTAGGTCACAAAGACCTTAGTATTCGCTTAAATCACAGTTAGTGGCGGTAATATTCAGCCTTGAAGGCACAAAAAAACGGACAGAACTCAGTGTCCTGCCCGTCCTTCAACAATTTTGCGACCCTGTCGCTGCGGCGAGCCGTTAGGCCGGGCTGCAATCGGCAGATAGTACGCGTCTTGTCCTTAGCAATCCCGGACGACGGGGTTGCAGACCGGCGGGAAGGCGAAAGCCGAGCTGGCGACGACAGCGGCACCGGTGACAGCCGCGAACAGAGCTACGGCCACAACAAACTTCTTCATAAGCTACTCCTTGAAAAACAACCAAAACCAATCGATACCGGCATTTTGCCGGTGCTTTTTTTGTAGTTCCGCGCACCCTTTGACGGCCTAAGACAGGTCTCGGGCCGACAATTCAAACGCGAAAACGGCAAGCCTCAGATGCGGGATGCGCCAAGCAGCTTATCGTTAATATTTGATTAACATGAATTACAAATTCCCGCAAGACGAGATAAGTCAAAAATGCCCCGGAAAACGATTGCAACCGGGCGTAATGGCCTTGCGCATGGTCAGGCGGCGCAGAAAAGTCACAACTTGTTAAAAGATATGGTTAACGGAAAAAGTTAAAGTGACCTCTCAAGAGCGTCGCGCAGGTCGTCGCGGGTCACCGCTGCCATGGCTTCCTTATATGTCATGAAGCGGGCGTCGTCGGCATCATCTCCGGCCACAGGTTCACTTGAAATCCACTCGGCAACATAGTCGATCAGGACGTAATGGAACTCGTTGTCGATGATTTCATAAACATCGAGCAGGCGTGAAATAACCGCGGTAACGCCTGTTTCCTCAAGCAGTTCACGTAGGGCCGCCGCATGCAGTGTCTCGCCGCGGTGGACCTTGCCGCCGGGAATCGACCATTCGCCCTGGCGTGGCGCCCGTCCTCTTTTGATCAACAGGACATCATCGCCGCGCCGGCAAACGACACCCACGGCCGGTACGGGAGGTATGCCAGATTCACTTAAGCCAGATTGGGCATTGGGTTCAATTATTGTCGCTTGCAATGCACGCACCTCTCGCTTAACCCAACCGCAACATCTTAATACAGGTTAATCCGATGTCCACGCCCGCTTTCGCCACCGAAGTCCCGCCGGTTGTCCCCGAAGTGATCGCCCAGATCAAGGCCGTTGTCGGCGACGCCGGCTTCAGCGAAGACGCTATGCGGGTCGATCCGAAGCTGACGGAATGGCGCGGCAAGTGGAAGGGCCACACGCCCCTCCTCGTCCTGCCGAAAACGACGGAGGAAGTCGCCGCCGTCGTCAAGATCTGTTTCGACAACAACGTCGCCATCACCCCGCAGGGCGGTAATACCGGCCTGGTCGGCGGTCAGATCCCGTTCGGTGAAATCCTGATCTCGCTGGAGCGTATGCGGGTCATCCGCGACGTGGCGCCCACCGATGACACCATGGTGCTTGAAGCCGGCCTCACGCTTCTGGAAGCACAGCAGGTCGCCGAAAAGGCCGGGCGATACTTCCCACTGTCACTGGCGGCCGAAGGCACGGCAACGGTCGGCGGCGTCATTTCGACCAATGCCGGCGGCACGGCCGTCCTGCGCTACGGCGTGACGCGCGACCTGGTCTCCGGCCTCGAGGTGGTCCTGCCCAATGGCGATATTTTTCACGGCCTCAAGCGCCTGCGCAAGGACAATACCGGTTACGACCTCAAGCACATGTTTATCGGCGCCGAAGGCACGCTCGGCATCATCACCGCGGCATCGCTGAAGCTGTTTCCGATCATGAATTCGCGTTCGACCGCCATCGTTGCCTTTGAGACGGCGCAGAAAGCGATCGACCTGCTGGTCCGCGCCAAACAGGAAACCGGCGGCCAGGTCGAGGCTTTCGAGCTGATGGGGCGTTACGGCCTGTCCCTGGTGCTCAAGAATATCCCCGATACCCGTGAACCGTTGGAAGCTGAATATCCTTGGTATGCCTTGATCGAGGTGGCGTCCGGCGACCCCGACGGCGCAGCAAGCGCGATGGAGCGCCTGTTGGGCGCCGCCTTTGAGGAAGAGCTGATCCTCGACGCGGTCATCGCCCACAACGAGACCCAGTCGGCCGAGTTCTGGCGCTTGCGCGAAGACCACTCGGCGGCCGAAAAGGTCGAGGGCGCGGCATGGAAGCACGACATATCGGTCCCGCTATCGCGCATGGCCGACTATATGGAAGAAGGCAAGCACGCCATCGAGGCCTTCCTGCCCGGCGCCCGTCTGGTGGCTTTTGGCCACGTCGGTGACGGCAATGTCCATTTCAACGTGATCCTGCCTGTCGGCATGGACCCGGCCGCGTTCAACGCGATGCGCGATGCCGGCGCCAAGGTCGTTCATGACCTGGCGCACAAATACGAAGGCTCGATTTCGGCGGAACACGGACTGGGGCGTATGAAGACCGAGGAAGCGTTGCAGTACAAGGATCCGACGGCTATCGCCGCCATGAGAGCGGTGCGTGCGGCGTTGGATCCGAAGCGGATCATGAACCCGCACGTGCTGTTTTAGGGCGTCAGGCGCTCAGCACCTGATGTTCCGGCTCGTGATCCTCGCCCTTGGCGCGGATTACGGTAGCCACCGTTCGCAGCAGTTCCGGCATCATGAAAGGCTTGGGCAACAAGGCCTCGGCGCCGGCGGCCTGAGCGGCGGCCAGGACGTGCATGGCGGTAATCTTGGCGTCGACGGCCTCGGACGTGGCGATGACGTGGATATGCGGGAAATCCTTGCGGATCTGACCGATACCCTCGATTCCGCCGATGCCGGGAATCAGGATCGCCGTCAGGACGACGTCGACTAGGCCGAGATTGTGGTCGAAGAAGGCGTCTTCCATATTGGCCGCCCACGACACCTTGTAGCCGACCTGTTTGAGGACGTTACAGACGTCGCGCGCCAAGCCGGTATCGTCCTCGACCACCAGGATGTGGTTTTCCTTCATGCGGGCGCGATGATAGCTGTTGGTGTCGGCCAGAAGGGTCTTCAGCTTGTCCGGCGTAAACGGCTTGGGCATGATGAAGTCAGCGCCGGCCATGCGCGCCAGATTGCCGGTTGAGTTGGCATTATTTCCGCGATGCCCACTGTCGGCCATGATGGCCAGGGGGGCATCGTGCGCCTGGTCGCGTATCTGCCCGACCAATTGCATGGTGCTGGCGCCGTCGACAAACGCGTCAAAGAGCAGCAAATGATATCGGCTCGACTTCAAGAGTTTGATCGCCATGCGCTGATCGAAACTCAGCACCGATGTCCACTTCTGCGCATTCAGCATCGTGGAGATGCGTTGGGCCTGATCCCTGTTTTCATCGAGAACAAGAACACACCCCAGACTCATCTAGCGCTCCCCAAACGGATCAAGCTTTTTTAGCTTTCCAGATGACGATGATATGAGAAAAAAGATTAATATCTTACCAACGAACAACTATACGCAAATATTAAACAAGATTCAGCCAAGTTGTACGGCACTATGATAAAGGTGAGTACGGCTCAAAAACGGAAATGATACGTCACACCGCTAAGCGCCTACAAGTATAAGCGCGCTTTGAAATCGATTTCTCAAGGTTCCGGAAGCGCTTTCAGGCGGCGACCATCTTTTCCGACAGCACAGCTTCCATCAGGAAGGTTAGATCCGACGCCGTGAAAGGTTTGGGCAGGAGAGCATCCGCGCCGATGTGTTTAGCTGCTGATAAAACCTGAGTATTCGCGACCTTGTGATCGGCGCCGGCCGACATGGCGATGATCGCCACTTCAGGCCAGGTATGCTTGATAATGCTGATACCTTCGATACCGCCCATGCCCGGCATGAAGATGTCGGTCAGCACGACATCTACGTGGGCGATATCGATACGTTCGAAAGCCTCTTCCATGGTGCGGGCTTCGCTGATGCGATAACCCTTTTCGGCAAGGGCGCTGGTGGACAACTTGCGCACGACCCGGCAATCGTCGACAACCAGGATGTGCCTAGGCGGGGCCGGCGAGCGGCGCATCTTGAAGGCTTCGTCGAGAATGACTCCGATATCGAGCGGCGTAAATGGCTTCGGGAGAACGAAATCGACCTGAGCACGGCGCGCCATGTTGAGCGTGGCGTTCAAGGCCTGCCCCCCTGCCCCGCCAGCGGTCATGATGGCGATCGGCACGTCGGGCGCCAGGTCGCGGATTTCCGGCAGATGCAGGAGCGTGTTACCGCCTTCGACATAGACGTCGAGGAGCATGAGATCGACACTTGAGGTTCGCAGGAGGCTGTAGACGGCCTTGTGATCGAATGCCAACATCGCCGACCAATCGTGGCCGTTGACCATTTTCGAGATGAGTTGTGCCTGAACGCGGCTGTCTTCGAGTACTAGAACCGTGCCGAGTGACATGTGGCTATTCCCTGACGTTGCGAAAGACTAGCACGTGCAAGTTAGGCCAAGGTAAACGCTGGCCGGCAACTGTCAAAAATATGTTGTAAAAGAAAGTATTACCCTAGGTAGAGGGAGACGGTTGCGCCGCCGCCGCAAGGCTCTATCATGCGGCAAATTCCGCGATTCCAAAGACAAAGTAACCCTTATGCTGACCCTGCTTTCGCCCGCCAAATCACTCGACACCACGCCTCACGACAGCGGCGTGGCGGCGACCGAGCCACGTTTTCTCGAGCGCAGCGATAGGCTGCTGAAAAGCCTCAAACGGCTTAAGCCGAAACATATCGGCGCCATGATGGATATTTCCAAGGCGCTGAGCACGTTGAACTATGAGCGTTATCAAGGGTTCGAGGACCAAACGGCCATGCCGGCGGCCTTCATGTTCGACGGCGACGTCTATACCGGCCTGGTGGCGCGCACACTGGATGCCGATGGCCTGAACTGGGCGCAAGACCATATCCGCATCCTGTCGGGCCTTTACGGCGTGTTGCGGCCGCTGGACCTGATCCGTCCTTATCGCCTGGAAATGGGGTCCGCGCTGAAATCGGAGCGCAGCGAGACCCTATATCAGTTCTGGGGCGACATCCTGGCCAAGAGTCTGACGACAGAGTTGAAAGCGCAGGACTCGGACACCTTGATCAATTTGGCCAGCCATGAATATAGCCGTGCCGCACTGGTCAAGGGATTAAAGGCCAAGGTCATCAGCCCGCGTTTTCTTGAGATCAAGGGTAACGAGGCGAAGATCGTCTCTTTCTTCGCCAAGAAAGCGCGCGGCCTGATGGCG
>FSSX01000112.1_pt1 | contig 7078 bp, 4 predicted proteins | sample 1637051 | NCBI WGS metagenome assembly FSSX01 (sample SAMEA3914819, study PRJEB12502) | metagenome | biome: forest; material: soil | place: Canada | collected 2010-06-26 | depth 0.3 m
AAAGCCGCCCTGGCGCCAGCAACCTCCAGCGCCCTGGCGAAATCCTCCGGCACTTCGACCGTGCGCGGGGCGTCGTCCAACGTGATGTCGACTTCGATGGTATCCCCGCCTTTCAGCCCCGACGCGGCGCGATGCTCGGACGAAAATCCCACCATATACGTGCCGCCCATGACGGCGACCGTACTGCGATAGCTATAGCCATTGACCGCCAAGGCGACCGGCGGCTTCTTGCCCCCGCCGAGCGCTGCGATAATCTCAGGCGGCACCTCGATGCCGGTAACCGATCTGCCCTCAGGCTGCAGTAAGGTGGTATGGAATTTCATGCCGGCGCTCCAGATAGTCGAACAACTTGACATAATGCTGGATCGCCTGGTCGTGAAGGCCCAATTTCGCCATCACGGCACAGGGCAGCACATAGGTGCGATAGGCACGCAGCCACACATCGCGTGCATCCGCCCGGCGGTTAACCCCGGCAACCACGCGCGGTGCCTCGTCATAATAGCGTACGATCAGGGCGCGGCCGGCCTCCGTCCGTGCCAGCGCACCATCTCGGAAAGCGCGCAGGGTCTGCAATTCCCAACAGTCGTCGCTCAGGCCCACCGTACCCACCGCCGCCGTTGTGAGGAAGCAGTCCGCGTCATCGGTCGTACAACTATCCACATTGGTCGACCCGTCGTCGTAGACTTCAACCCCGGTGGCGGCGGCGAAGACCTTGTCCTGCTGGGCCTCGTAGGCCCGCCAGGGTACGGTGCGGAAGTCGTATGTATAGGTCGCCGCCGGCTGGCCGTCGAGCGTGATCGTCAGTTCAACCGGCACATCGCGAATATAGGGCAGGACGTCGGCGTTGAACGAACCGGTGATCGAATAATTGGTCGGCGTCAGGGTTTCCGCGGTCACCGTGGCGTCGCCACTGGTGATGATGGCGCCCGTCTTGGCGTTCTTCAACTCGGCCTTTGCCGCCCCAGGCGCCGTAGCCAGCGTCAGGAAGGCGGAATAGGTCGGCGGTGTCACGCTGCCGTTCATGGTGACGTCGAACGCGCCGGATGTCGGCACAAAGTCGTCATAGCTGGTATCGCTGGCGCCGGGCCACGTCCCGACCCCTCCGAAATATTTTACGCTCAGGGGCACCATTTTCGCCCCCATGATAGCCTCGCCATAGACCGTCGTCAGTTTGCCGTCGGTGACCTCATAGGTATTGTAAAAGTTGATGTCGTAGGCCTTGGTGACGCTGTCGGTCTCGCATACGACCTGCGGCGGGGCGTCGCTGCTGCTCGAGTCGCTGGCCGCCTGGGCGCCGGCGGTGGAACTCCACACGGTTGGCGCACTCAGGAGTCCGATCACGGCCAGGACGCGGCGAAGGGAATTGCGATTCTTGCTCATTGGGGCTCCTCAGATGGCGGCCAGGCGGCTGGATAAGTGGGATTCGGCGGACTGGGTCATGACAAAGGTCCCCCGAAGCGTATCGGGTCACTATGAAGCCAAACGCCGTTATGTCATGTGAAATTTGTTGTTACGTTTGCTTTGTCACGCCGCCAGGCGCTGCAATTTGGCGAACAGGCGGCTGTAATGTGCTACCGCCGCCCGGTTCAGCCCCAGGTGGGCCAGGACAGCGCAAGGCAGGACATGGCTCCAGTAGCTGCGCAGCCAGACGGTGGCTGCATCAGCACGGCGGTCGATCGCCGCTACCAGGTGGGGGGCTTCGAGATAGTAGCGCGCCGTCAGGGCCCGGCCGTCAGCCGTCTGTGACAAGGGGCCGTCGCGCAAACGCCGCAAGGTGCGCAATTCCCAGCAATCGTCGCCGAGGCCGAGCGTCAGGGAAGCGGCGGTGGTGAAGAAACAGCCACTGGCATCTTCGCAACCGTCGACATTGCTGTAGCCGTCCGCGTCGAGAGTGACGCCGGTCTCATTGGAGAAGTCGCTGTCCTTCTGCGCCATGTAGGGCTTCCAGTCGATATGCGTAACATCATAGGTATAGGTTGCCGCCGTTTGACCATCGAGAACAACCGCGATCTCAACCGGACCTGCCTGCATCGACGGGACGACGGCGCCATCGAAATAGCCGCTATAGGTGATGTTCAACGGATCGGCCGTCTGGACCTCATTGCTGAGAGCGACCTCGGCCAGTAAGGCGCCGGCCTTATCACGCATCTGGGCCACGCCCTTGGCCGAAGCGTCGGGCACAATGATATTGGCGTGAAACGACGGCCCGCTGTCGATCGTGCTGTTGAGATCGACCGAAACAAGCGGGTGCAGGGAATCGATGATATCCGTGACGCCGGGCGTACCGCCGTCACGGTACGGCGGCACGAAGCGCTGAGCCGCTGGCGCGGCATCGACCGACATCAGGGCGTCGCCATAATCGGACGTCAGTCGACCGCCTGCCAGTTCGAACGTGTTGGTGTAGCGCAGTTCGTAGGTCGGCGTTTCTGTCGACACACTGCACGACACCAACGGTGTTTCGGCACTGCTGCTACTGCTGCCGCTGGCCTGTGCCCAGGCCGAAACGGGTAAAAAGCCGATCAAACCGAGCAAGCCGAGAACGCGATGGTGAGACTTGGACATGGCAGCCCCCTGCGAAAAGTCAGGTAGCCACGTTACGCGACTTGGCAAATGTCGCAACCCCCCATTCAGGGGGTTACGGCACTTGTAACGAAGATGGTCATTTTCCGGCGATCTGGACCAGGCCGGGTGCCGACTTGACCAGGGCCTTGTCGCTGCCCGAGGCCGTCAATTGGCCCTTGGCATCGTCCCATGTCAGGGTGGTGACCGATGTGCCCTTACCCTTTTCATAGTCATAGCTGACGCCGTCATCGTCATAGACATTGAACGACCCGCTGGCGCCGGGATAGACGCGTATGGAGGCGATCGCCTGTTTCGTCGCCGTCGACTGGATATCGGCGCCGATCGGCACCACCGAACCGGCGCGGACAAAGACCGGGATCTGGTCGATAGGCGCATTGACCTTGACCCACTGGCCGCCGGCCGTCTTTTCGTTGGTCCAGAAATTATACCAATCGGCGCCCGCCGGCAGGTAGACGTCCTTTTGCGTTTGGGCTTGTTCGGTTACCGGAGCGACCAGGAAGGCGTCGCCCAGCATATATTCCGTGCCCAAATTCTTCAGGTTCGGATCGTTGGGGAAATCCATCCACAAGGCACGCATGAACGGCGCGCCGGTGTCATAGGTCGCCTTGGCCTGACCGTAAAGATAGGGGATCAACTGGTAGCGCAACCGGTCATACTTGGACAATATCGCCTCGGCCTCGTGACCGAAGGCCCAGATCTCCGTGTGCTTGCGGTCGCCGTGGATACGCAGGGTCGGCAGGAAGGTGCCGTATTCGAACCAGCGCGTGAACAGCTCCGGATAGTCGTTGTTCTGGCCGACGACGTCGCGGGCATCCGATGGATCGAGCAGGGGGGCCTTGGTGGCATTGGTCGTCTGCGGCAGCCATTGCCAGCCGCCGATATCGTTGCCCCAATAGGCGATGCCCGATGCGGTCATGTTCAGGCCGGTTGGGACCTGCCGCGTCAAGGCTTCCCATGACGGATTGATGTCCGACGACCAGAACAGGGCGCCGGTACGTTGCGAACCGAGATAGGCTGCCCGCGCCAGGATCAGGCCGCGCTTGTTCGGTTGCCACGCCCGCATGCCTTGCTCGACACCCTCGACATGCATCAACGGGAAGACATTGTGATAACGGTCGCCGGAACCGATCGAGTAGAAGAAGCCGTCCGGCACCAGGTCCGGCTCGGTCTCGTCCAGCCACGGGTAGTCGAAACCGTGGCTGAGGATATTGTCGCGCGCATGCTCCCAATACCATTTGCGGGCGTCGGGATTGGTGGCATCGATCAAGGCGCCGGTGCGGTCCGAACGGAAGGGCAGGCCGTCGACGGTCTTGCCGTCCTTGTCCTTGAGGAAGTAGCCCTTGTGATCCAGCTCGTTATAATAACGGCTGGAGGTCTCGTAGCGCGGCCAGATCGAGATGACCGACTGCATGCCCATGTCATGAAGCTGCTTGTTCATGGCGTCGGGATCGGGGAATTGCGCCGGGTCGATATCCATCTGGCCCATGCGGGTCCAGTAGAACCAGTCGACGACCATGATATCGAGCGGATATTTCTTCTGGCGGTAGGTATTGGCGACGCGCAGCACCTCGTCCTGGCTCTCGTAACGCGCCTTGGACTGGATCAGGCCGAACGCTGCCTTGGGCGGGATCGGCGTCTTGCCGGTCAGGCGGGCATAGCCGCCGTAGATTTCCTCGGGCGTATCGCCGGTGATGATGAAGAAGGAGACGCGCTCGCCGACATTGGATTGAAACGCCGTGCGGCCATTGACCGCGGCGACAAACCGCGTGTCCGACGGATTGTCCCAAACGATACCATAGCCCTTGGACGACACCATGAAGGGCACGCAGACGGTCTCGCCGGCCGGGGCGTCATACCAGTGCTTGCAGTCGATAACGCGGCCACGCAGGTCGAGAATACCTTCCTGGTTCTGGCCCATGCCGTAATAATGCTCATCGGCTGGCGCGGCAAACGAGGCGCCGACCTGATAGGTCTGTTCGCCATTGACCTCATGCGGCGCCATCTCCCAGCCGTTCATGCTGAGGACAACGTCACCCTTGGCGTTCTTGACCTGGAGACCGACCGGGGCGAGGGACGGGGCGAAATATTTCTCGCCCTGGCTGGGCGTATGCGGCGGCGGCGCGGCATTGACGTGCAAACTCAGCGCACCGGACGTGAACGTGTCGCCATTGCCGTCGCTGGTCTGTTTAAAGGCGCCATTGTCGGCATTGTCGGGCAGGATGCCGTAACCGGCCGGCGCCAGGACCAGGTCCTTTTCGGCGGCGATGGTGACGTGGATGACATTGGGGCCATAGGCCTCGACGCTGACCCAGGCGCCGTTGCGGTCCAGTGTGCTGATCGGCGCGGCGTGCGCCCCTGCAGCCACAATCGCCAAGGCCGACACGAAGCCCGCCAATAATCCCTTGCGCATAAACGCCTCCCTGATATCCGAATAAAAGCTTGATAGCGCTATCATTTATCGACAGGGCTAAGGCGTGCCTTGGCCGTCGTCAAGCTCTAAGCGCGTGTTAGGCAGCTATTTATCATACAAGGCGTCAAAGGTGAAATCGGAGGTCACGGTGTTTTCATGGGTGGGGGCTTCTAAAGCCACTCAATCGAGGTGCAGTTCCAGCTTGGAGTCGTTGATCCGCTTCAGCTCGATAGCCCGGTCCTTCAAGATACCGATCGCCTGCCACAGGCGCGAAATTTCATCGCCCTTGGCCTTTTCGGCGGGAATGGCAGTGTCGTAGGCGCCTTCGGAGATGCGAATGACCGATTGGCTGATGCGCTTCAAGGGATTGGTGATCGAGCCGATGGCGATCCATAAGGAGGCCAGCAGCAGCAGGACCGTGCCCGAGCCGGCAACGGCGAAGAATTCGATGGCGCGCTGAGTGTGATAGAAATTCACATCCGCCTGGCGCTGCGTCATCTGGCCCTGGATCTGGGTGACGATGGCATCAAGCTTGGCGGCAAAGGTTTCGCGGCCGGCAATGCTCTTGGGGTTCATGCCGAAGGCCTGGGCGGCGGCCACGCCATCGGTGCGCGCTATGCTCATCACCTTGCGGCCATAGGCGTCGACCGAATTGGCGCCCATATTCATATAGTCGAAGTCCGGCACCTCGCCGGGCCTGATCTCGCCCTTCCACTCGCTCATCATGGCCTGGGTAGAGTCGATGAAACCGGTCAGGCGACTAAAGCGCCGGTTCAGGTCTTCCGGCGTCTTGCTGTTATAGATATTGCGCATTTCGATCGTCGAATTGGCGACCAGCATGTTCAGCCGCTCAGCGCGAAAGGCGTTGTTGGAGGCGCGCGCATAGTTCTCCATGACGTGGCGATAGTCGGCCATGGTGGCCAGACCCATGGCCGTAATTGCGGCGGCCATCAGGGCGAAAGCGGCGACGAGCGAGAGGATTTTGGCTTTGATCGACATGGGCACTGACACATAAGCTGATAAACCGGACGTTGACCCTAGCAGAAGCAGCTTAATAATCTGTCCTCACCCGATCTTCAGGCCGTCCGCAAACGACCGACGAAGTCGTAAACTTCTGTTTGCAGGTCCTCGGAACGACGTTCCAGGTCGCTCGACAAGCCGAGCAATTGCTGGGCCGCCTGTCCCGTCGCCTGGGCCGCTTCGCCGACGCCTGTAATATGGCCGGTGACCTCGCGGGTGCCCGATGCCGCGCGGTTGGTATTGCGGGCGATTTCCTGGGTAGCGGCGCCTTGCTGCTCGACCGAGGCCGAGATGGCTGCGGTCAATTCGCCGATCGTGTCGATGGTGCGGACAATGGCGCCGATGCTGCCGACCGTTGCCGAGGTCGCGCTCTGGATCTCGGCAATCTTCTTGCGAATGTCTTCCGTCGCGCGGGCTGTTTGCGATGCCAGCTGCTTGACTTCCGAGGCGACGACGGCAAAGCCCTTGCCGGCCTCGCCGGCGCGGGCGGATTCGATGGTGGCGTTGAGTGCCAGCAGATTGGTCTGGGCGGCGATGGCCTGGATCAGGTTGATGACCTCGCCGATCTGGCCGGCGGCGTTGCTCAGGATGTGAATGGCGGCCTCGGTCTTGCCGGCTTCTTCGACAGCGAGACGGGTGACCTGCGAGGTGCGCGCCACCTGGCTGGTGATTTCGTTGACGCTGGCCGACAGTTCCTCCGTGGCGGCGGCGACGTTCTGGACGTTGTTGGCGGCGTCATTGGCGGCGTCGCTGACCGAATGGGCGCGCTCCGTCGCTTCATCGGCATTGTGCGACAGGCCCTTGGCGGCATCTGCGACGGTGCGGGACGAAGTGGCAAAGCGGCGAGCCAGATTGCCCATATGTGCCTCGAACTCGCCGGCGATGCGGATGCGTTCGTCGCGCATATTGCCGGCGATGCGCAGGTCTTCCTCCTTTTGGTGTGCCTTGAGCGTCTCGCCTTCAACGGCCCTGTCACGTAGCGTACGGATCGAGCGCCAAAGCGATGACACCTCGTCGCGACCGGAAGCTTCGGGAATTTGGGTGTCGTAAGCGCCTTCCGAAATG